>QLAH01000048.1_pt1 | contig 138082 bp, 107 predicted proteins | sample 4693081 | NCBI WGS metagenome assembly QLAH01 (sample SAMN09425401, study PRJNA476045) | Lake water metagenome, whole genome shotgun sequencing project.
GTGCGGGCGATCGCGCTGATCGAGTCGCTCGGCCTCGACGGCGCCGTATTCGGCCCACGCGCCCCCGCAGGGGAGCGACGGAGGCTCGAGGCGCTCGAATCGAGGGGCGCCGCACTCCCCTCCGGCGGCTGGACCACCGTGCTCGCGGCATGGTGGCTCGACAGGCTCGAGGCGGCGGGCGGCGGACCGGCGCCCGCGCCGACGGCAACCACCTGTGCGGAGTTCGTGCGGAGCGTGCGCAGGAGGCTCGTCCTCTCAAACCACGAGTCCGATGCGCTCTCGGCCGCGCTCGCCTGCAGGGATGCCCTCGGCGGGGGCTTCGCGCGCCGGCCCGTCGCGGCCCGTGCCCGGCTCATCGCCGGAGCCGGATTCGGCGCAGCGCTCGCGCTCGTCGAGGCGGAGGATCCACACCGTGGCGCGCTCCTCCGCCTGCAGGCCGATGAAGAACTTCCCGAGAGGGCGCTCCCTGCGCCGCTTGTCGACGGGGACGCCCTCGTGCAGGCAGGCTATCGGCCCGGTCCCTCCTTCAAGCGGTGGCTCGATCTCGCCATGGACGAACAGCTCGAGGGTCGCGTTCGTTCCTCCGAGGAAGCGCTCCGCTTCGTGGCGGCACTTGCTGCGAACGAACGACGGCTCGGTTCCGTCTGAGGTTCCTCCCGCCGAGTCCGTCCGAGTCTGTTCCCGAGTTTCTCGCATTCCTTGTGGACGGGAAGCGCAACCGACGGCCCGTGGCGCGTAAGATGCGAATCTTCCGTGCCGACGGCGCGAATGCCCCGCTGCACGAAGGCGCTCCGTGGCGCGGTTCGAGCGATCGACCCCGCCGCGGTCGATGAAAGACTTTCCTGTCAGACTGTCCCACACAGAGGTGCTCTCCATGCGTCACGCTCGCCACTCGATCCAGGTCGGTATCACGCGCGCGGTTCAGGTCGGGGTCCTTGCAGGCGTCGCGACGCTCCTCGCGGGCGTGATGGCTGCTCCGAGCGCGCTCGCCGCGCCCGCTGCTCCTCAGAACGCGAAGCTCCCGTCGACCCTCGTCTCTCCGAGGGTCTATGTCTTCCCGATGAAGGGCCAGATGGGCACCGATGTCTCGAAGCAGCTCGTCGACATCATGGTGAAGGACATCCAGAAGCAGAAGCCCGACATCATCGTCTACCACCTGACGAGCGCGGACATCGACCGCAACAACTACCTCCGCAACGACGACCGCGAGGAGTTCGGCATGCCCGCGATCGAGGAGTACCGCGACATCGTAAAGCGCCTCCACGAGGATCTCCGCGACATCCCGCAGATCATGTGGGTGGAGGACTCCGTCGGCTTCGCGTCGCTCGTCGCGCTCGGTTGGCCCGACCTCTACATGAAGAGCGATGCGCGCCTTTGGGGCCTCTCCCAAGTCGCCAGAATGGGGCAGGGCTGGGAGGACGCCGATGTGAGGAGCAAGATGGAGACGGCGTGGACGGGCATCGGGAAGGGCATCCTGCAGCAGGGCGGCTACAACCTGATTCTCGGCGATGCCATGATGTTCCCCGACAAGCAGCTCTCCGTGCGCTTCAAGGGCCGCGAGGTCGAGTGGCTGCAGAACACCAACGGCGTGTGGATCGTTGACGGCAGCGGCGATGCCACCGCGAACTTTGACGCGACCCTCGCCGAGGATGTGCTCCTCTCGGATGGCACCGCCGACACCCTTGACGACCTCATGTTCCTCCTCGGCTACCGCGAGTTCACGCAGGTCGAGTCCGGCCCGAAGCTGGCCGAGCAGTACGTGAACGACTGGCGCAAGGCGTTCGAGCGCGTGCAGGAGTGGCTGACCGACCTCGAGCAGATCGACGATCCGGGCACGGTCGGCCTCGGCAAGCGGCGCGCCGTCCTCGAGAAGATGCTCGCCGCGCTGAAGCAGTACCCCGCGATCGAGGCGCGCCTCGGTCGCCGCGGCATCAACCAAACGGCGATCGAGATCGAGATCGACGACATCAAGAAGGAAATCCAGCGCATCCGCGAGGCCGAGCGCGGCAGCCGAGGCGGCGACGGCGGCGGCGGCTCGGGCCGACCCGGCCTTGGCGGCGGCGGCATGGGCGGGCGTCGCGGAAGTTGAGCAGCGCCTGTCGCCGCGAGGGAAGCCTCTGCGCGCGGAAGGCGTCCAACTCTGGCGACGTGGCCGCCACGCGCTGCCATCACCAGTTTCCTGACGCGTGCTCGTCAGCGGAGCGCAACAACCGAGTGAATGACGACTGATCGAGACGGAGTTCGAACCATGACCAAGACACGATCGCTTCTTCGGACCCTCGCCGGCGCGACCCTCGCGTTCGCCTTGGCGTTCGGCACCTCGCTTCCAGCCTTCGCGGCCGACGTGAAACTCCCCAACGGCTCCGTGTGGCGCGGGGACGTCGGCGCGAAGGTCCGAGCGACCTACATGCAGGGCAGCCGCGAGATCACCATCGAGGGAACGGTCGTTCGCATCGACCGGTCGCTCGTCGTGATCGAGATCGACGAGGGCGGCCGAGCCGTGCGCCGCACCATCGTCAACTTCGACCTGAGGAAGCTCGAGACGATCGATGGCTCGACCGCTGCATCTGGGCCTGCTGCTCCCGGCGCGCGCACCACGACGGGCGGTGCTGCGTCAGGTACGGCCGAGACCACGGCGGAGGCGAGGAAGATCCCGAACATCATCGTCCTCCCGTGGGAGGGGACGGTCGGCATCGGTGCCCGCCACGACGAGATCGAGGCGATCGGCAAGTACGCGGACTCCTACGGCCCCGGCCAGATCATCGTGCTTCTCATCGACTCGCCGGGCGGCTTGGTCATCGAGGGCGACAAGATCCACGAGACCATCAAGGACCTGAAGAAGCGCCACCGCGTGGTCGCGTGGATCAAGAAGGCGATCTCCGCGGGTGCGTTCACCGCGCTCCACTGCGACGAGATCTACTTCATGCGGGTCGGCGCCCTCGGCGCGATCACCATGTTCGCGGGAACCCAGTCGATCCAGGGCGCGGAGCTCGCTGCATGGCTCGAGAAGATCGCAGAGGTCTGCCGCATGGGCGGCCGTCCGCCGATCGTCGGTCAGGCGATGGTGACGAACCCGATCGAGTGCAGCTACGACCGCGACGAGAACGGGAACATCACCTGGTACTCCACGATGGAGGGCAAGTACAAGCTCTCCGACGCGAACGAGAACCTGACCCTCAACGCCGAGAACGCCCTGCACTCGAAGTTCTCCGATGGCACTGCGGACACGGTCGAGGAACTCGCTGGGCTTCTGCAGCTCAAGGAGTGGCGCGAGGCGAGCGATGAGGGGCGTCGGCTGCACGCGCGCTGGCAGCGCACCATCAAGGAGGCGACGGCCGTCAAGCCGCTCCTGATGAACGACTACCTGAACCCCGCTGGCACGGACCCAGTGGTCCGCATGGGTAACCAGATCCGCGCCATCACGGAGATCCTCAAGTGGTACGACCGCTGCTACCCCGTGATGGTCTACGAGGCGCCGAACCTTCCGCCCGACAAGAAGGTCCTCGAGGAGGAGCTCGAGCGCCTCAAGCGCGACGTCGCCCGCATGCGGAAGGCGACGCGCTGAGCGGAGCCTCCTTCGGAGACCGTCTGCAAGATCCACGCAGGTTCAACTTCCACGCCTTCAACTTCCACGCTTTCAATTTCTAAGGCCGCCCCTGCGAAGGGGCGGTCCTTTCTTTCGCCCTTCCCTTTTCTGCGCGGCGTGGGCATGATGCCGCCATGAACGACAGCGACCCCTCCTTCGCGCAGGCACCCGTCTCCGCAGCGGATCCATTCGCAGCCTATCCCGACGACCGCGCTGCACGGCAGTCGCGATGGCCGATGATCTTCGGCGTGCTGTCCCTGGTCTACGGCCTGTTCGGCATGTGCATGCAGGGCATCGGCGCCGTCGGCGCGCTCTTCTCGGAACAGATGATGAGTGTGAGCGGACTGGAGATGCCTCCGATGCCCGCTGCGATGAAGTGGGCGACCTTCGGCCAGTCACTCGTGCTCTTCGTGCTCGGCGTGGTGCTTCTTCTCGGCGGCCTGCTGCTGACGCAGCGGAAGCCCCTCGGCGCGAAGCTCGTCGGGATCTGGGCCGTGGCGCGTCTGGTGATGGTGGTGGTGGGGCTCGCGCTCGGGCTCGCCACGCTGCCGCAGAGCGTCGACTACCAGATCGAGGCCAACGCCCTCATGCGCGAGCAGTTCCAGGGGCGCCCGGACATTCCCGCTTCAGCCATTCCCCCGATCCTCGATCGCGAGGAGACCGAGAGGACCGCGATCGGCATGCTCGTGGTGTTCACCTTGGCGTTCTCGATCTGGCCAATGGCCATGCTCTTCGTCCTCACGCGCGCGCATGTGCGCGCCGACATCGAGTCGTGGAAGACGAGCGCGCCCGTCGCGTGATCGCGGGGCGCCGCGGTCAGCCGACCTCGCGCCGCTGGAAGAGCATGGTCGCGAGCGAGAGGAGCGCCGTCACGAGCGCCAGCGAGTAGGGCACCGCGTAGGCGATGTACTCGAAGGGGATCGACTTCTTCTGCGTGAGCGCGTCGGAGAGCCAGAACACCTGGAAGTTCGGAAGCGCTGCACGGCAGGCCGAGAAGAACGCGAGCGCGAGTGGGCCGTCCGCCGCCAGGAGCGACTCGTTCACGACGGCGCCCTCCCTCGCGGCCTCAGCGAGGCGCGCGCCGAGCATCCAGTCGGACAGGAGCCCGAGCAGGAACACCCCGACGACCACCGAGAGGGTGAGCACCTGCCCGAGGCGGGTGCTTGCAGCGATGGCCACGGCGTTGAGGACCAACGTGGCGAGCCCCATGAGGAGGAGCGCCTTCCACATCTCGCCCTCGAACTGGGTCGCGAGCGGCACGGAGTTCCACTCCGCGTCGAAGAAGAGCGCGAGGAGATAGGCGAGGCCGAGGAACGGCACCGAGAGCGACATGGTCCACGATGCAAAGCTGCGGCCGTAGAAGTAGTTCATCCAGACGCCCGCGAGTACCGCGATCAGGAGCGCGCCGCCGCCGAAGAGGATCACGGGCATGTGCAGCGGGTCGCGTGCGGTCTGGAGCGTGCCGTGCATCTCGACAAGCATGTACACGAGCCCGAGCGCGACGAGCGCGAGGAGCATGGCGAGCGAGACGCCGAGGTACTTTCCGACGATGAAGACAGGCCGCGAGACGGGCTTCGACACCACCGTCAGCACCGTGCGGTTCTCGATCTCGCGCGCAAGGACATTGGTCGAGATGAAGGCCGCGAGGATGGCGGTCGCGAGGAAGACGGTGGCCAGCCCGAGGTCGATGAACATGCGCTGGTCGTCCCGCATGGTCCAGGCGCTGAACGGGTTGCACATCACGATCATCAGCGTCGCCGCGGCTGCGACCACCAGGACGATCGGCTGGCGGATCGACTCGAGGAAGGTGTTGCGGGTGATGGCGAAGAGCTGCTCGAGGAACGGCATGTGGTGCTCCGCCCGCTGGGCGTTCGGGGCGAGTCCTGCAGAGGGCTGCGGCCAGACGGAGCCTGGCTCGCCCGATGCGCCGGGCGGCTCGTGCCCCCGGCGGGGCGGGTCTGCCTGCGGTGCGCATGCGGAAATGGAGATGGACGGACGATCCGACGCGTTCTGTTCGAAAGAAGTTCGAACTTCGGCACGGATCGCGTCCGTACCTTACAGTACCGCGCCCGTCCAGGGTCCGGAGGTTTCCTTCGGACGGGTCATTTCTTCCTCCCGGTGTCGATGGCCGATTTGCGCGCCGTCGGCGACCAGCCGGGTCTGATTGGGTCCTGTTGTCAACGCTTCACCGATGCGCATCGATCACCATGCCTACCAGAGGGCCACGGGCGTCGCAGCCGCAGGCCTGTTCGTCCAGATCGCGATCGCGTTGCTCTTGCTCGTCTTCGGCAAGACGACGGGGCCGGCGGGCGCCGATGGCGCGTCGCTGAGCGATTCCGCGACCGTGATCGCCTCGAGCTGGGCGTTTGCGGGAACCATCGTCTGGCTCGGACTCGTGCTGCTGTTCCACCAGCACAGGCTCGAGCGGCTCGAGTCGCTCGAGTTCGAGGCCGGCCCGCGTGTCGATGACCAGGGCAGGCTCTTCGCCACCGACGAGGCGCGCGTGGCGCGTCGGCGCCTCGAGCTCATGCACTCCGTGCTGATGCCTGTGCTGAGCCTCGCCTATGCGGCGCTCCTCGTCGGCTTCGCGTGGGGCGTGATATGGTGGTTCGGCGCGATCCAGCGCGCGGACACGGACTTCGGCGATTTCACCGTGACGGCGCACCCGGGCTGGCAGCTCGCGGTCGCCTTCGGCGCAGCGCTCGTCTGCTTCATCTTCTCGCGCTTCGTCGCGGGCATGGCGCTCCAGAAGGCATGGGCGAACCTGCGCGGCGGCGCGGCGGTCATGGTGGGCAACGCGCTCGTCACCGCGGCGCTCGGCGTGGGAACCGTGTTCCGCATGCTCGAGGAGGATCCCGCGAAGGCGGGCACCGTGCTGCATGCGGTCGCCTGGGGACTCGCCGTCTTCATGATCGCGGTCGCCGCGGAGACGGTCCTCAACTTCCTGCTCAACCTCTATCGCCCGCGCCGCCCCGGCGAGGTGCCGCGCCCGGCGTTCGATTCGCGCGTCCTCAGCCTGTTCGCCGCGCCTGATTCGATCGTGCGCTCGATCAACGAGGCCGTGAACTACCAGTTCGGCTTCGATATCACGAGCTCGTGGGGCTACCAGCTCCTGCTGCGCAACTTCGTGCGGCTCCTCAGCCTCGGCGTGGTGGTGGTGCTTGCGCTCACCACGCTTGTCGTCGTCCAGCCGCAGGAGCAGGCGCTGCGCCTCCGCTTCGGCAGCGTGGTCGGCGACGTCTACCAAGGCGGCCCGATGGCGAAGATGCCGTGGCCGATCGACGAGGCCGTGGTCATGGACGTGAACCGCGTGCGCGACCTTCCGCTCGGCGTGATCACCCCTGTCACCAAGAACGACGTCGTGGTATGGGGCGGCGAGGCCGTCGATCCGAGCGCGAACACCAATCTCTTCCTCGTGGGCGCGAGCAAGCGCTCGACGGGGGTGGGCTCCGCCGGCGTGGGTTCCACCGGCCGCATGTCCATGCTGCCCGGCACGCCTGCGAGCGGTCTTCCCGCGGACTCGGCCGCGGATTCGGCGGAGGAGCAGGCGACCGACCAGTTCGCGCTCGTCGAGGCGGACATCGTTCTCCAGTACCGCGTGCGCGACGGGCAGCTTCCGCGCTACCTCGGCTTCACCAACGACGTGCGCTCGCGCCGCGACCAGAGCGACATGCGCGAGCGCGCGCTGAAGGCGATCGCATTGCGCGAGGTCACGCGCGTGATGAGCACGCGCTCGCTCGACGAAGTGCTGTCGCCGCCCTTCGATGCGCCGTTCGTCGACGTGCTTGCGCGCGGCATCCAGGCTGCGTTCGACGCGGCGGGGTGCGGCGTGGAGGTGGTCGGCGTGAGCGTGCCGCGCCTCCGTCCGCCTGGGACCGAGGCGGGTAAGTTCGAGGAACTCTCGATCGCGCGCCAGAACAGCCGCCGCCAGCTCGAGGCGGAGCAGAGCACCGTGTCGACGGCGCTGAGCATGCTTGTGGGCGACCCCGTGCGCGCGGAGCAGATCGTGCGAGGGATCGGCGAACTCTCCGCGCTCGAGCGCGAACTCTCCGCGAAGGGCGGGCCGGCGGCCGACGAGGAACTCGCGGACCGCGTCGCGGCGCTGCAGGCCCGGCTCGAGCAGATGGTGATCGAGTCGCGCGCGCAGGTCGCGAGCGTGATCTCGGGCGCGCGCGCCAACCGCTGGAACACGCTCATGGACGCGCAGACGATCGCACAGGAGGTGCTCGGTCAGAGCGCGGCATGGAACGTGGACCCCGCGCTCTACCGCACGCGCAAGACGATGCAGGCGCTCGGAGAGGCGCTGTCGCTCGTGCGCGTGAAGTACATCCTGCTGCCCGACAAGGACCGCATCAGCGTGGAGATCGAGATGCAGGAGCCGACCACAGGCCTCAACATCGGCGACTACCTCGAGTCGCGCGAGGAGTAGCGGGAGAAGAGACGGCGATCGGGACGACGGAAACCAAGAGACTCAGCGGCGTCGCGCCGCACGACGGAAGACTCCATGAACAAGCGCACATCAGCCTTTGCCCTGGGAATCGCGATCGTCCTCGTGCTTGTCCTGTACAGCACGACCTACACGGTCAACTTCCACGAGTTCGCCATCCGAACGCGCTTCGGCGTCCCTGCGGGCGTCGAGCGCGACGCGGGGCTGCACTTCAAGCTCCCGTTCTTCATCGATTCGGTCACGAAGATCGACAACCGACTGCAGTTCGCCGAGAGCCCGCTGCAGACGGTGCAGACGAGCGACGGCCTCCAGGTCGTGGTCCGCGCCTATCTCTTCTGGAAGGTGAAGGATTCCGACAAGGAGGCGCAGGACTTCTTCGTCAGCTACGGCGGTTCGCTCGAGAGCGCGAACTCCGACCTCGAGCAGACCCTCGCGGGCGCCGTGAAGGCCGTCGGCGGATTCCGCTTCGAGGATCTCGTCGGACCGAAGGCGCGCCTCGCCGATGCGGAGAAGGCGATCCTCGCGGGCATCGCGGGCGCCCAGAAGGTCGGCGTCGAGCCTGTCGCCGTCGGCCTCTCCCAGATCGTGCTGCCGCAGAAGACGACCGTCAGCGTGCTCGCGCGCATGAGCGAGGTCCAGAACACCCTCGCCGTCCTCGAGAACGCGAAGGCGAACTCGGCGGCAGAGGCCCTGCGCAGCCAGGCCAAGAGCCAGTCGGACACGATCGTCGCCTTCGCCAACCAGTGGGCATCGCGCATCGAGGGTCGTGGAAGCGAGGAGGCGACGGCGTACTACGAGCGCATGAAGGAGTACTCCGAGCTCGCGACCTTCCTCGCCTGGCTCGACGCCATGCGGGCGGGCCTGCGCGGCTCGACGACCTTCATCGGCGACACCACGCGCGCGCCGTTCCACCTGCTTGACTTCGGCTCTGCCGTCGACGCGCGCGGCGTGCCGCAGCCCGCGGCCGAAGCGCCGGCGAAGTCGACCGCGTCTGCGGTCGGCGGCGCCGAGGGCGCAGCGGAGGAGGGCGGTCGATGAGCACCGATCCAAACGCGCCATCGCCTCAGGGCGACGAGGAGGCGGGGTTCCCGCAGGAGGCGCCGCGCCGCGCCGCGAGCGCGCGCTTCGACGTGGGCGCCGGCGGCGAGGAGTCGCTGCGCGAGGCCCTCGACCCTGCGACGAGTTCGCTCGGGGATGCGCTCAAGCTCTCCTACCGCCTCCTCCAGCTCGGCATCGTCGCGCTGGTCGTGGTGTTCCTTGTGTCGGGCTTCCGTTCCGTGAAGGAAGGCGATACGGGCGTGAAGACGCTCTTCGGCGCGATCGCAGGAGAGGAGGGCGAGGAGCAGGTGATGCCCGGCCTCCAGCCGTTCTGGCCCTATCCGATCGGCGACCTCGTCGTCTTCGAGCAGAGCAGGAAGTCCGTCATCATGTCGGACGACTTCTGGCCGCGTCGCCGCAACCAAGGCGACCAGCGCGAGAAGACGCTTGAGGAGCAGATCGACACGGCCTCGCCCGACGCCGGGCTTCGTCCCGGGCCCGTCGGTGTCGGCGATGGCTCGCTGCTGACCGTCGAGGGCGACATCGCGCACGCGGAGCTCGAGTTCAGTTACGAGATCGTCGACGCCGTGCGGCTCCTGCGCGCGACGGATCCGCGGAATGCGGAGGTGATCGTGCGCGCGGCCGTTCGGCAGGCCACCGTGGAGGCGGCAAGCACGCTGACGCTCGCGGAGATCATCGACACCACGCGCGACCTCCTCGGCCCCGCGATCGCGGAGCGCGCCCAGCGCACGCTCGACAGGCTTGACGTCGGCATTGAGCTCTCGGGCGTCTCTGCGCGGCGCCGCATGGCGCCGCTTGCGATCCAGAACCGCTACCGCGACGTTCAGACTGCACGCGAGAACGCGAAGACCACGGTGAACAAGGCGAGCGGCGAGGCAGGCACCACGCTCACGCAGACCGCGGGCGGCGAGGTCTACGAGGAACTCCTCGCCCTGATCCGACGCTACGAGGAGGAGCTCGGTGCGAACCGGCTCGAGGATGCCGAGGCGACGATGGTCGAGCTCGGCAAGCGCATGGAGGCCGACGATGTCGGCGGTGAGGTCGCTGCGATCATCGCACGCGCCAAGGCGTCGGAAGCTGCGCTTCGCGCGGGGCTCGAGCGCGAACTGCGCCGCCTCGAGGGCCTGTGGCCGAGCTTCCGCGAGCCTGGCTCGCAGGTGGTGCGCCAGCTCTGGCTCGACGCCGTGCGCGAGGTGCTCGAGAACCCGCAGGCGGAGGTCTATGCCGGTCCGAACACGCTCGGCATGATCTCGCTCCGCCTTACGAGCTCGGGCGAGATCATGCAGTCGCGCCGCAACGTGGAGATCAACCGCAAGCGCGCGGAGCAGGAGTCCGCGGGCGGCTCGTTCTTCGCCCCGAACAGCGAGCAGATCACCATCGACCGCGCAGGCCGGCAGTTGAAGCGCGATGCAAGCGGCGCGCTCGGAAAGAACTGAACGGCGAGGTCCGCCGATCCGTATCCCGCAGGTTCCACGCACGACGCCGAGAGGCGCGGCAAGCACGAAGGAAGGTCCCGAATGTCCGTCCGAGAGACCGCTTCCACGCGACAGGACTCCCGCGAGCGCATCGTGGACGCCGTCGGTCTGACCAAGACCTTCACCGACTTCTGGCTGCGATCCACGGCGAAGGCGGTCGACGGCATCGACTTCCACATCGACCGTCACGAGATCTTCGGGCTTCTCGGCCCGAACGGATCGGGCAAGTCGACCTCGATCAAGATGATCCTCGGCCTCCTGCACAAGACGCGGGGCCGGCTGGTCGTCTTCGGCCGCGACCCAAGCGACGTCGCCGTGAAGCGCAAGATCGGCTACCTGCCCGAAGAGACCTACCTCTACCGCTACCTCAATCCGACGGAGACGCTCGACTATTACGGCAAGCTCTTCGGCCTCGATCGACGCACCCGTGCGCGCCGCACGGGCGAGCTTCTCGAGATGGTGGGCCTCGATCAGGTCGCCCACAGGCCTGCGGGCGAGTTCTCAAAGGGCATGGCGCGCCGCCTCGGCCTCGCGCAGGCGCTGGTGAACGACCCTGAGCTTCTCATCCTCGACGAGCCGACCTCGGGGCTCGACCCGCTCGGCACGCGTCAGGTGAAGGACCTCATCCTCGAGCTCGGACGCCGCGGGAAGACGATTCTCCTGACCTCGCACCTCCTCGCCGACGTCGAGGATGTCTGCGACCGCATGGTGATCCTCTACGGCGGACGCATCCGCGCCGAGGGAACAAGCGAGCAGCTCCTCGCGGACAGCCAGCACACGCTCCTCCGTACGCCGCGGCTCACGGACGCATCGGTCGCAGCCGTCGAGCGGGCGCTGCATGCATCGCAGGGCGTCGGCATCGAGCGCGTGGAGGCCCCGCGCCAGTCGCTCGAGGCGCTCTTCCTCGACATCGTCGAGAAGGCCCGCGCGGAGCAGATCGCGACGAGCGGTGCGCAGGCGGGCGGAAAGATCGCCGCGTTCCTTCAGTCCGAAGGAGGCGAGCCCTCCGAGGGAGGAGCCTCCGTCGTCGAGGAGCTTGTGCGCGCCACCGAGCGCCCCGCAGCGCCCGTCGTGGCGCGCGTGGTGCCTGAACAGGTCGCGCCCGTGCCATCGGGTGCGGACCGTGGCGTGCTCGACGATCTGATCGACCCCTCGAAGTCGACCGGCGGCGCCGCCCCTGTGCAGCCGGCGCAGCGCGCGGCCGCGCCTGCCGTGCGCAAGGACGCTGCGGGCAACCAGCCCGACCAAGGGCTCATCGACTCGCTCCTCTCCGATTTGGACAAGCCCGCCGACGGTCGCAGCGGAGGTGAGAAGCGTTGAGCCCTCTCGACGCCATCCGCGAACACCTTGCGTCGCTCGAGCGGAAGCCCGCCTTCCGCATCGGCGTGGCTGCGCTCTTCTCCGTGCTGCTCATCGTCACGGTCTCGTTCTACTACGCGAAGGCCTCCGAACTGCAGCGTCTCGCGGACCGCGTGCCGGAGATCCTGTCGCAGCTCGATCTCTCGCGCAAGGATCCTGCGGCCGTGCAGCTCGCGGAGAAGGGCACGCTCCTCGTCGACGGACGCCTGATCGGAAACGAAAGCCTGGCGACCGCGATGCAGCGCACCTTCGGCGAGAGCGGCCGCATCGAGCGGATCGCCGACGCGACGAACCGCCTGATCGGGCTCGAGCGGCCGACATGGATGCCCGTGGCGTTCGCGAACGATCCGTCACTCCTGCTCCTGCTCGGCCTGGCGGCGCTCGCGGTCGTAAACTTCGCGGCCTTCTCGGGCCTCGCCGTGCCGCTTGTCGGAGTGACCGTGTTCGCGTCGACGGTTGCAGCAGTGCTCCTCTGGTATGGGAAGCCCGATCTTGCGGCGAGCCTCGCCGCCGTTCCGTCGTTCCTCTTCCTGTTCGCGATCATCATTCGCCTGATGCTGATCGGCCTCGACCGCGCCTCGCCCGTCCTTGCAGTCGCGGGGGGCGTCGTGCGGGAAGCGATGCGCCTTCGCATCGCGGTCGTGTTCGCAGCTGTCGCGATCGCTGCGATTCCGCTGCTTCCCGCGTGGATCGATCCGAGCACGCCGCTGCGCTACCAGATCCAGACCTTCCTCTCGCGCTCGCTCGACATCATGTACGTCGTCTGCGCGTTCCTCACCGTCTTCTTCGGGTGCGCCACCGTTGCCTTCGAGATCCGCGACCGCCAGGCATGGATGACGCTGACGAAGCCCGTGTCGCGGCTTTCGTGGCTGACCGGCAAGTGGCTCGGCGTGGTGTGCCTGAACGCTGCGATCCTTCTCGTCTGCACCTTTGCCATGGTCGCGTTCCTGGCGCAGATGCGCACGCGTCCCGCGCTCGACCCTCTCGATGCCTCCGCCGTTCGCAACGAGATCCTCGCTGCCCGCGTGGGCGGCTTCCCGCGCTTCGAGCCGCTCCCGCCGAGCGAGCTGCGCGACGCCGTCCAAGAGGCCATCCGCTCCGATCCGAACGCGCAGGCCGACATGCGCGAGGGGCGTCGCACCGAGCTCGACATCCAGAAGACCCTCGCCCGCGCCATCGGCGACGAGTTCCTGAAGCAGCAGCGCGTGATCGGCGCTGGCCAGGAACGGACCTTCGTCTTCGAGGGCCTCGAGAAGGCGCGCGAGTCGGGTGCGCCGATGTCGCTCCGCTACAAGTTCTACGCCGGAGAGAGCGATCCCCACGTGGTCTACCCCGTGATCTTCATCTTCGGGGAGGACGCAGGAGCGGAGTGGGTGGATCGGCAGTTCATCGCGGCGCAGTCGAACATCGTCTCGGTTCCCGCGAGCGCGATCAGGCCCGACGGAACGCTCGCCCTCCGCATCGCCAACGTTCGCTTCGATCCGGATGCACCCGCCGAACGGCAGTTCAGCCCCGGCGACGGCAGCATCGCGTTCGATCCCGATGGGCTCGAACTCCTGTACAGGACGGGCGACTTCGGCGGCAACCTGCTGCGGGCCCAGCTCGTGAACCTGCTCAAGCTCTCGTTCGTCTCCATGCTCGCCGTGACGCTCTCGTCGTTCCTCAGTTTCCCGGTGGCATGCCTCGTGGTGTTCACGATCTTCCTCGCAGGCTCCGTCGCGCCGTATCTCGCGACCAGCATCGACGAGTACCGCATCCGCACCGACTCGAGCGTCCTCAAGGGCTTCGAGGCCGTTGTGCGCGGCATCGCGGGCGCCACCGAGTTCGCCGTGCGCAGCTTCGGCGAGGCGCGCGCGAGCGGACCACTCGTCGAGGGAAGGCTCGTGCCGTGGAGCGCCGTGTTCCAGACCTTCAGCCTGATCGGCGTGGCGTGGAGCGGGATCCTGCTCTTCGTGTCGTTCTTCGTGTTCCGCCGCAAGGAACTCGCCATCTACAGCGGGCAGGGAGGCTGACGTGCGCGACCGCTTCATCCAGTTCGGCGCGGCGGCGGTGCTGGTCCTCGGCGTGACGGGCGCCGGCTTGCTGCAGCCGCGGCTTCTCGAGATCTCCGACCGCGAGCAGCTGCGCTACACGGACGAGTCGGTGAAGGGCGCGCCGCCGATCGTCGCGATCGGAACCGCCATCGGCGCGTTGCGCGGGATCATCGTCGACTACCTGTGGCTCAAGGTCACGATCCAGAAGGAGAAGGGGCTGCTCTACGAGGTCATGGCCGACGCCGACCTCATCACCAAGCTGCAGCCGCGCTTCCCCGAGGTGTGGTCGTTCCACGGGCACAACCTCGCCTACAACATCTCGGTCATGACCAACACGCCCGAGGAGCGGTGGGCGTGGGTGAACGCGGGGATCTCGCTCGTGCGCGAGCGCGGCATCCGCTACAACCCGAACGACCTCGAGCTGTGCAAGGAGCTCGCGTTCTGGTTCTCGCACAAGATCGACGGACTCGCCGACGACGCGCACCTCTACTACAAGAGGCAGTTCGCACGCGAATGGCACTTCGTGCTCGGAGTGCCTCCCGTCGACCATGAGGAACGCATCGCCTGGATCAAGGCGATCGCGGACGCGCCCGACACGCTCCCGCAGCTCTACGCCCGTGTGCCCGAGACGAAGGCGCTCGTCGAGGAACTCGAGAAGAGGCTCGACCCCCTCGGCGGACGCTACGCCTTCGCGGCGGACAAGCGGTTCCTCCTTCTCTACGGCGAGTGGGCCGCGCGGCAGTCCTCGCCCTACGCGCGCATGCTCGGCATCCGCGCCATGGACGAGGACGCTGCGACCCTCGTCGGCGTCTTCGAGTCCGTGTTCGGCGTCGACCCGAAGGACGAGAGTCCCGTTGCGAAGGACCGCCGCGCGGCGGCCGACGCGCTGCTTGCCTTCCTGCGCAAGCGCGTGCTGCTCGACCAGTACAACATGGATCCGCAGCTCATGTACGAGTACACGCGCGACACGGGGCCGCTCGACTGGCGGCACCCCGCGGCTCACGCGCTCTACTGGTCGCGCCGCGGCTCGCAGCTCGGCGAGCACCGAGTGACCGATGAACTCGACGTCGCGAAGATCGTCAACAACGACCGCACCGAGATCCAGGCCATGCAGGCGCTCGCGCGCTCGGGCTACGTCGCGTTCGACCCCTTCAGCGGCGACAACGTGACGCGTCTCAACGACCCGCGCTGGATCAAGGTCATCGACCGCTACTTCACCACGCTCTACACCAAGCACTACGACACGCGCGGCGCGGGTGGCGAGACATTCATGAACTTCCACCAGAACTTCATGAAGCAGGCCGTGCGCGAGCTCTACCGAGCGGGAGACGTCGCGGGAGCGCAGGAGATCCTCGACAGGCTCGACGGCCTCTACGGCAGGGGCGCGATCATCGCGAACAACGACTATGCGATTCCGCTCGACGACTTCGTGCAGCGGGTGACCTTCGGCGAGTACGAGATGCAGCCCGAGGTGGCGCGCAGCGACGTCTACTCCGTGCTCGAGCGCGGCTTCCGCGAGGGTCTTCTCCTCGACAACGAGAAGGTGCTCGAGGAGGCGCTGAACTTCGCGCGCGACCTGACGCGATTCTTCCGCGAGGTGCGCTACAACGACTTCGTGAACAAGTTCGGCGAGGGCCGAATGAAGGAGCTCATCGGGCAGCTCGACGAGTCGATTCCCGCCGTCTTCACCAAGGTGCTCCTCGACAACTCGCAGCCCCTCCTCGACAGGCTCGTCATCTACCGCAAGGCGCCCGAGGACGTGCGCGCGCTCGTCTACGACCGCGTCCGGCCCGTGCTCGAGGCGGAGTTCGCCGCGAGCAGGCTCGCCGCCACGGGCCTCGCGTTCCAGCAGGCCTTGCCCGAGCCTCCCGGTCTCGAAGAGGCGCGGCGCAGGCTGGCCGATATGGCCGCGCGGCGCGCGCGCGACGCGGAGGAGTCGACGCGCTCCGAAGCGCAGCGAAGGTAGTCCCCGTGCGGCGCTACAGTGCCGCGATGCGCATTCCTCCAGCGATCATCGCCATCGGCCGCAACTATGCGGATCACGCCGCCGAGATGGGCGGCAAGACGGACGAGCTTCCGATGGTGTTCATGAAGAACCCCGCGTCTGTGTGCGGCAACGGCGACGACATCGTCATTCCGCCGATCTGCCGCCACGGCGGACCGCAGGTCGACTTCGAGGGCGAGCTCGCCTTCGAGATCGCGCGCGACTGCCGCGATGTGGCCGAGGCCGACGCGCTCTCCGCGATCGCGGGCTACAGGGTCGCCAACGATGTGAGCGCGCGCTGGTGGCAGAAGACAGGTTCGGGCGGGCAGTTCTGCCGCGGCAAGAGCTTCGACACCTTCTGCCCGATCGGGCCGCTCGTGCCTGCGGCCGAGGTCGGCGACCCCCAGGACCTCGCGATCGAGACCCTCGTGAACGGCGAGCGCATGCAGCAGGCGAGGACCTCGCTCATGGTCTTCGGCGTGCGCTACCTCGTCGCCGAGCTCTCGAAGGGGACGACCCTTCTCGCGGGAACGATCGTTCTCACGGGCACTCCCGCCGGAGTCGGCGCGGGGCGGAAGCCGCCCGTCTACCTCAAGGACGGCGATGTGGTCGAGGTGCGCATCGAGCGCGTCGGCTCGATCACGAATCGCGTTCGCGAGGCGTAGGTGAGTCCGCGGGCGGGACGGGGTCGTGGCCCTCACCTCCCCACGGGTGGCATCTCCGCAGGCGCGCGAGAGTGAGGCGAAGCCCGCGCCACGCGCCGTGCGCCGTGAAGGCGTCGATCGAGTAGTGCGAGCACGAGGGCGAGAAGCGGCAGTGGCCGCCGAGGATGGGGCCGAGGGCGACCTGATAGGCGCGGACGAGCGCGATGAACGCGCGCGCTGCAGGCGTCGGGCGCGTCGCGCTCACGCTCCATCCTCCTCGGTTGGCCGCGCGTCCCTCGCCGCGCGGCGCGATGCCCGCCGCGACCAGAGCGCATGCAGTTCGGCGAGCGCAGCGAGGAGTGCCGCGCGGTAGGACTCGAGCGAGCGCGCCTCGTGCGGACGGACCACGACCACGATGTCGTAGGGCGCGGGTGCTTCGCGCGGGTGCTCGGCCTGCGAGAGGCGGAACGCCTCGCGGAGAAGTCTCCGCACCCTGTTCCGCCGGGCGGCGCACCCGAACCTGCGGCCGATCGAGATCCCGAGCCGCGTCTCCGCGCCTTCGTTCGGCCGCGCGTGGATCGCGAGGTCGCCTGTCTCGACGCGCGCCCGCCCGTCGAGGACATGCTTGAACGCGCCTTGGCCGCGCAGCCGCTGCGCACGGCCGAAGCGGAGGCGCCGCCGAGTGTTCATCGGTCGCCCTCCATCTGACGGCGCCAGACGCGCATCAACCTCGTGCGCGTCAGCACGCCGATGATCGCGCCCTTCTCGTCGCGCACGGGCAGGGCGCCGCGGTCGAGCCTGTCGAGGGCGTGGTCGAGCGGAAGATCGAGATCGAGGGCGCGCGTCCGCGCACGCGCGATGTCGCGCACCTGGAGAAGAGGCAGCGCCTCGCGGTTCACGAGCGCGATGCGCAGGTCGCGCGCGCCGACGATGCCCTCGAGACGACCGTCGTCGTCGAGCACCACGAACGACTCGCCGCCGCCCGCGAGCTCGATGAGAGAACTTGCGGGCGCGGAGCCGCGCACGAGGATCGGCGTCTTCAGAGGAACATCGCGCACCCGCAGCCTGCGAAGCGCGGAGAGGTCCGTGCCGGATCCGAGCCGCACGCCGAGCGCCGCGAGTTCCGCGGTGTAGAGGCTGTGGCGCTCGAGGAGGCGCGCCACGATCGTCGCGAGGGCTGCCACGAGGATCACGGGGAGAAGGATCGACGGCTCGCGCGACAGCTCGTAGACCAGCATTGCTCCGGCAAGCGGCGCATGCGTCGTGCCTGCGACGACGCCTGCCATGCCCGCCAGCGCGAGGCCGACGGGGCCGACCTCCGCGACGAACGGAACGAGCTCGCCGAGGCTTCCGTAGGCGCCTCCGACCAGCGCGCCGACGAGGAGGGCGGGCGCGAACAGGCCGCCGATGCCGCCCGAGCCGAGCGTGAGGCTGGTGGCGACGCACTTCACCACGGCGAGGCCGATGAGGAGCGCCGCCACGAGAAGCGCCGTCTCCTTCGCGTAGAACTCGGGTCGCAGGATCTCGCGGGCGAGCGGGTAGCCGTTCCCATAGAAGGGAGGAATTGCGCCGCCACCGAAGCCGAGCACGTCCTTCGCGAAGACCGCGTAGAGGACGCCGAGGAGCGCAAGGATGCCCGCGCCCGTCGCCGGCAGCATCCAGCGCGCCACGCGGATCTTCGAGAAGGCAAGTTCCGACGCCTGCAGCGTGCGCACGAAGAAGACGCTCGCGATGCCGCACACGATCCCGAGGATCGCGAAGGCTGGCGCCGTGGCGATCGTCAGGCTGCCGCCAGCACCCGCGAAGATGTCCGCGCCCACGCCGAAGAGCGGCTCCTGCGTGCCGAGGATCGTCTGCACCGTCGCCGCCGCAAAGACCGACGCGATGACGATCGGTGTGAACGTGCGCAGCGAGAAGTCGCGCAGCAGCACCTCGAGCACGAAGAAGATTCCCGTGATCGGCGCGTTGAAGACGGCGGCGATTCCCGCTGCAGCGCCGCAGCCGACCAGCGTGGTCGCCGTCTTGGCGTCGACGCGGAGAAAGCGCGCGATCACCGACCCGAGCGTCGCGCCGATCGTCACGATCGGGCCCTCTGGACCCGCTGAGCCGCCCGTCGAGATGATCGCGGTCGAGCCGAGCCAGGTTCTGACGGCAAGAACTGGCGGAAGCTGGGCGCGCCTGCGGTGGATGGCGTAGAGCACGCTCGAGACCCCGTGCGCGCGCAGCCTCACGGGGAAGAGCGCCTGGATCACTCCGCAGAGGATCGCGCCGAGGACCGGGACGATCGCGACCGCGATCACCACCTTGTCGGGGTTCGCCACGGCCCAGTCGCCCGCGCGGTGCTCGAACCACAGGATGGGTCGGATAAAGGCGAGCGCGATCACGGCGAGCGTCATGCCCGTGACGGCGGCCCAGAGGAAGAGGCGGCGGTCGCGCGTGAGGCCGATACGGCTGAGCCAGCGGTCTCCCTGACGCCGAGCACCCGAGACGAACCGCTCCGCGGATCCACCGAGACCCTCGGCAGCCTTGGTCGGCGCCTCGGCGGAGTCCCTCGGGTGTTCTGGTGGTGGGGCGTCGGCCATCGAAGGGGGCTGCAGGTCGCGGCGGGGCTGCTATACTAACTCTCTTCCCCAAAGCGGCCTGAACGGCGCGGGCCTGCGGCACGCAGGAGGCCCGGAGGTCCGAAGGTCCACGGGGCACGAGGCATCATCCATGATCGAAGCACTGAAGAGCGACCATATCGTCGAGAAGCTTGGCGGACGATTCAAGTTGACTGCGCTGATCCAGCGCCGCCTCGCCGAGATCATCGAAGGCGCCCGTCCGCTTGTCGACCGCAACGGCCGATCGGACCTCGAGGTCGTCATCGAGGAGATCATGCAGGAGAAGATCACCCTCGAGATCGATCCCGAGCACATCGAGAAGATGCGCGGGACGCCTTCGCGCAAGCGTTGAGGTTCGCCCGCACGGGCACCGAGGAATCCATCATGCCCGAGTCGCGCGAGCCGTCACCTACAGCGTCGGTGGACGCAGCGCGCGAGCAGCGGCACGCAGCGCGCGAGCAGCAATTCGCCGCGCGCGAGCAGCAATTCGCCGCGCGCGAGCAGCAATTCGCCGAGCTCCGTCCGTTGATCGAGGGCCGCACGATCGCAGTGGGCGTCTGCGCAGGAATCGCCTCCTACAAGGTCTGTTCCGTGGTGAGCGCGCTGGCGCAGTGCGGGGCTCAGGTCACCGTGGCGATGACCGCGGACGCGCAGCGCTTCGTCACTCCGCTCGTCTTCCAGTCGCTCTCGGGTCGGGCCGTGATCGCCTCGCCGTGGGAGTCGGCCTCGCCCGCCGATCCGCAGCACATCCGCATCGCGTCGGCCGTGGATCTCTATCTCATCGCGCCCTGCACGATGGACATGCTGGCGCGCCTCGCGGGAGGCCGCTGCGACGACGCAGTGTCGCTCCTCGCCGCGTCGATCGATCGATCGCGTGCGCCTGTCCTGCTTGCCCCGAGCATGAACGAGGCGATGTGGCGCCAGCCCGCCACCCAGCGCAACCTGGCGACCCTGCGGGACGACGGGTTCGCCGTGCTTGATCCCGCAAGCGGATGGCAGGCCTGCCGCTCCATTGGCCCGGGTCGCCTCCCCGAGCCGGACGAACTGCTGGGCGCCATCAGCGAGTCGCTTCGCGGACGCGCGGCGCCTTGACGGCTCCTCTCGGCGCGCATCCAAGTGTCCGAACGGCTCCGCGGGGCATGATTCTCCTTTTCCCGCTCCATTCAGGGGGTAGGCTACGCTCGGGCCCGCGCGGCGATGGATCGCCGCGTCACTTCTTGCGCCCGTCACCGCTCCGCTCCGTGCCCTGATGCACGCCCCATTTTGGGAGACCGCCATGCTTCCGATGCGACCCCAGCAGCGTCACGCCCGATTCCTCGGTTCATTCTCTGTGGGAGCCGCCTTCTGCGCGCTTGCGCTTGCGGCGCCCGCTGCTGCCGCGTCGGTTCCAAAGGGGCTTGAGGCGGGCGCGTCGATACAGTCGCGCAGCGCGGACTCCACGGTGCGGATCGTCGCGCCGAAGGGGTCCGTGCAGGCGGCGCGGATCGCTGCAGAGGAGGCATCCGCCCGAGGGCTCGCTGGAACGGGCGGATCCTCGCTCGGCCGGCCCGACTTCGAGGAACTCGTCGGGGTCCGTGAAAACGACTTCCTGCTCGCGATGCCACGCGTCGACGGCGTAGGCGGCGGCGAGGGTGGCGTCGCTGGCGAGTGCTCGCCCGTCATCTCCACGCATACGAACGCGAACTTCCAGGGCGGCCAGTACAACGCGCAAGGCGGCTTCGCGGAGCAGGAGATCGCTGCGGCGTCGTACACCGTCAGTGCGGCGGACTTCCCGCTGCGGATCGACCTGTGCGAGATGATCTTCGCCACCTTCAACGCGGCCGTCACGACGACGACCAAGTGGTCCGTGCTCGTCTGGGAAGGTACACCCGCTACGGGCACGCTCAAGTATGTCTTCTCCTCGAATGGGCTCGACCTGCCTCATCTCGTGATGCCGCCCGGCACCAACGGCACGAACATCCAGTTCGGGATCGATCCGGGGGATCCCGAGCAGATGATCATCCAGGACGACGGGACGCAGACATTCAGCATCGGCTACCGCATCGACGACCACAACAACCAGACGGGCAATCCCTGCCTCGTGGCCCCGCCGTCGAGCTCGAACGCCTTCCCGACCACCGATGTCGGCGGCTTGCAGCAGCCTTCGCAGAACTGGCTGTTCGCGCTGAACTGCGGCCTTGCGGCCTGCTCGGGCTGGAAGAACTTCTCGCAGCTCTCCCCTCTGTGCCGCCCGAGCGGCGATTGGGTCATGCGTGCCACTTGGACGCCGACGAACTGCCAAGTGCCTGGCGCCTGCTGCCTTCCGAGCGGCGCGTGCCAGAGCCTGACGGAAGCGGAGTGCGCGGTGCTCGGTGGGAGCTTCATCGGCGATGGCACGAGTTGCGGCCCCAACACCTGCGCAAACGCGCTCGTTCCCTGCTGCTTCCAGGCGACGGGCGGGTGCCTCACGCTCTCCGCGGCGAGCTGCGCTGCCGCGGGCGGCATCGCCGGGCCTGCGGGGCAGACCTGCGGAACCTATGTCTGCTTCCCGATCGGCGCATGCTGCCTGCCCAACGGGTCCTGCCTCCCCGGCGTGAGTCCGACCGCTTGCGCCGCGCAAGGCGGCATCTTCCAAGGGAATGGAACCCAGTGCTCCGCGGGACTTTGCCCGCTTCCGACGGGCGCCTCCTGCTTCCCCACCGGATTCTGCCTGATTCTCACCGAGGCGCAGGCGATCGAAGCGGGCGCGACTTGGTACGGCCCCGGCACGACCTGCGCCGACCTGAATGGCAACGGCACCGCCGACACCTGTGAGCAGTCGCGGCCGGAGGACCTCAACAATGATGGCGTCGTGAACGGCCAGGATCTCACCATCTTGCTCGGGGCGTGGGGCGCTCTGGGCGGCCCTGCCGATCTCAACCGAGATGGAGTCGTCGGCTCGTCCGACCTGACGCAGCTTCTCGGGGCGTGGGGCTGATCGATCTGCACGCGGCGCGATCGCGTGGCACAATCTGCGGTGATGAACCCGCTCATGAACCTGCTCATGAAGCCGATTGTGCTCGCGATCGCGGCCGGTCTCTGCTGGGGCGTCGGCGAGGTCTGCACGCGCAGCGCGCTGCACGCAGGCAAGGTCGGCCCGATCGGCGCCATCACCGTGCGCTCGCTTGTGGCGATTCCGCTCCTCGTCCTCGTCTTCTTCCTGATGACGAGGGGGCTCGCTGGACTTCGCGTCGAGCCTTCCGTTCTCGAGGCCGATCGCGCGACCTGGCTCAAGCTCGTGCTGGGTTCGGGGCTCGTCGCGGGGGCGATGGCGATGATCCTCTTCTATGCGGCGCTCTCGCTCGGCGAGGTGTCGGTGGTAAAGCCGATCGCATTCGCGATCGCGCCGGCGGTGGGAGTGCTGCTCGGCTGGCTTGTCCTCGGTGAGTCGATGGATGTGCGCAAGGCAGTCGCCCTCGGCCTCATCCTCGCGGGGGTGGTGCTCCTGACGACGGGAGGCGGCACGCGTCGCGCGGAGGCGGAGGGCAGCCACGCCCCCCAGGCGGCCGCTCCGCAACCCGCTGCGCGGCCTGCGGAGCGGGGGTAGGCGCTCCAACCGTGCAGTTCTCGCCGTGGGCGTTTCGACCACGGTCTGTCGCCCCCCCCGGATTTTCTCCTCGGTCCGATGCGGAACGGGTGGACACGGGGCGGCGGATTGGCGATACTTCTTGCCCCGCTCAGCCCGAAAGGGCGGTGCCATCTGGAGAGGTGTCCGAGCGGTTGAAGGAGCTAGTCTCGAAAACTAGTAGTGGGTTCATCCTACTCGTGGGTTCGAATCCCACCCTCTCCGCTCATGAAAAACCCGCGGTCGCCTTCGGCGAGCGCGGGCTTTTTCATTCGCGGAGATGGCGGCGTCGCTGCGCTGCGCGACGCGCCGACCACGGGTGCCCGTGGACGAAGTCCACGGAACGACAATCGTCGGAGTCGACTCCCACGCCACCCGTTCCGCAGACTGCGTCCGAACGTCGTTCGGCCTCCGTCTGACGGGCACGTGGTTTGAGCGGTCGCCGCTGCGGCGGCTCCCTCTGGCGGGGATCACGCCCGTCGGAGTCGGCGGAAAAATTCCCCAGCACCAAAGGCGGCTGCCGCAAGCAGCCGCCGTTCAGACATCGCGACCGCAGGCGCGACCGCTCGAAGACTCGGCGCGACCGCGCACGCGCAGGCCCTCACGGGCACGTCGTCGCCGACGCGGGAACCCAGCCTGTCGTGCCGTCGCCGAGCGCGATCGACAGCCAACCCGGGCGCTCCTCGGTGCGGATGGCCTCCGTGCCTGCGGGAAGCGGTTCGGCGAGCACCGGTTCGAAGCCCTCGCCGTTTCCCTTCCGAAGGATGGCTGGTTCTGTGAGCACGGCCACGCGCGTCACCGCGGCACGACGCCACTGGTCGAGCAGGACGGTCGAGGCAGAGAGCGTCGCGAGCCCGATCAGGGCGAGTGCGGCCGACAGGGCCAGCGCATGCCGCGGCCGATTCGTGGCGACGAGGAGCGACGCGCCTGCAGCGAAGAGGAGAAGCGCGGCCAGCCAGCGCGACGACTCCTCCGCGACGCCCCACACGCTTCCAGCACGGTCAAGCGCCGTCGGTGGAGGTGGGTCGAGCCTGCGGGCGATGCTTGCGCGCGTCTGCGCGAGGTTCATGGCGATGCGCGTATCTGCAGGCGCAAGGGCGCTTGCTGCGCGATAGGCCGCGATCGCGTGGCCAACCTCGTCCGCGCGGGCCAGCGCGTTGGCGCGGTTGTAGTGGATGGCCGCCGTCGGCGCGCTGCGCGCAGCGCCTTCGAGCAGCGCAGCGCTCTCGAGGAAGCGCGCGCGTGCCGAGGAGGGGTCTTGCCGCGAGAGCGCGAGCCCCTCTGCGTAGGCCGCCTCGGCAGACTCGAGCGCCTGCGTGTCGACTTCCGAGCTTCGGGCCCGCACGGTGATCGCGGCGACCGCGATGGTGGCGAACACGATTGCGGCCGCCGCCGCGAGCCGCCAGCCGAGGGGAGCTCCCGAGGAGGCGATCGTCACGGAAGCCTCCCGTCGGCGACCGCCGCCGCGAGCGCGTGGATGAGTTCGCGCGCGCCTCGTCCGTCGATGGGATCGCCCGTGTAGCGCGCGCGCTCGCATCGCCGCAGGTACTCGTCGAGCCGTGCGATGAGTTCGTCCGGCACTCGACTGCGCGCGAGAAGCTCGCCCGCGTCCTTTCGTGAGAGCGCTGCGGCGTCTGCGCTGCAGAGGGCGCCGACGAATCGGAGGAGCGCCTCCTCGACGGCGTCGCCCGACGCGGCCCGCGCGACCGCCTCTTCCGCTTCGAGCCGCGCGCGCTGGCGGCGCCTCTCCGCCGACTCGCCGCGCGCGCGCGCGAGTCTCCCGACGACGGGGACCGCGACCGCCACCGCGAGCGGAACCGCACCAAGGGCCAGTTGCGGGCCCGTCAACGAACCCTGTGTGCTGCTCTCCGCAACCGACGCGTTCGCGAGCAAGCCGCCCTCGACGCGCGTGAACTCCGCGCGCGCGGGCGCTGGGGTCGTTGCGGGCGCCTCCGCGATCGCAGGCTCGATCGCGCGCACGACGGCGCTCGGGCGCACGACGATCGGAATCGCGGCGCTCCTCACCACGCGGAACGCGCCCGTCGAGGGATCGAACGACGCGAACTCGATCGGCGGAATCTCCTCCACGGTGTCGGAGAGGGCACGGATCGTCTGCGTGAAGACCTTGCGGCGGCCTTCGACGACACCTGCCGCAGCATCCTGCGCGACGCGGAATCGATCGACGAGCGCCGGGGCGTCCAAGAGCGGCGGCGCCTGCAGTCCACCGAGGGAGGCGCCTCCAGCGCGGTCGGTCACCGTGATGGTCAGGGTGATCGGGTCGCCCACGGAGACGCTCGTCGGACGCGCCTCGACGAGGAGGTCGAACTCGCCCACCGCGCCGTTCCATGCGGGAGGCGCGCCCTCCGTCGGTACCGCGCGCACATCGATCGTGGTCTCGCCGATGCGGCCGCTGATCGGACGCGAGGCGCCGAGCGTGAGGCGGCTGTCCCCGAGGAATCCGCTGCCGCGCCGAAGACGCGTCGGATAGTCCATGCGTACGCGGACATCGCCCAGTTCGGGCCTACCCGCCGTGATCGGATCGAACGGGCGCTCGATCGCGAAGACGATGTACTCGGCTCCGTCGATCTCGCGCACTTCCCCGCGCGGCCTGCGCCCCTCGCTGAGGAGGCGGATCAGCGCGTTGTTGAAGACCCCCCAGTCCGAACCATCGCGGTCGATGAGCGACCAGATCGATCCCTCGTCGAGGGTGATGCCGAACTCCGTGTCGCGGTAGCGCTTCACGGCGACCTCGAGCCGAAGCACGCCTTCCTGCCCGACGAAGATGGGGTCAGGCGATGCGCGGACGGCCACGCGCATGAGGTCGCCCGTCTCGGAGCGCGCCACGGAGATGGGAATCGCCGTGGTGAGGAGCTCCCTGCCTGACACGGTGACCTTGAACGGCGGGATCTCCGTCGCCCCGAGCCTGCGCGGTGTGACCTCGAAGGTCACCGCAACGGTCGTGCGCTCAGTGCGGCGCCCGTTGAGGATCTGCACGCTTCGCGAGGTCTGCTCGCCCGGCAGACGCACGATCTCGAGGCCCGCTGCCGTCAGGATCTCGGCCGCAGGAAGTGTCGGTCCGTCGAACTCCGCAGCGTCGTCGACACGCACGACCACCCGCGCTGGCTCGTCGAGGAAGAGTTCGCGCGAGCCGATCTCCGCCGTGACGCGCTGCGCGCTCGCGGTGGGGTCGAAGAGCGCGAGCAAGAGGAGCGCGAACAGGATCACGGGCCTTCTGAGGCCGCGACGCGCGTGACGTGGACTGGTGGCGGATGCGTGCATCGTCGGGTTCATTGGAATCGCGGCGCTACCAGTCGCGCGGCGCAGGCGAGGTCTGGCCGCGGGTTCGTGCGGCCAGTTGCTCGAGCCGCGCCCGCTCGCGCTCTCGGATTCGCTGCAGGAGCCGCTCGATCTCGTTCTGGCTCATGCGCTGCTCCTGCTGTTGCTGCTGCGGCTCCTGCGTCTGCTGCTGTTGCTGCTCTTGATCTTGCTCTTGATCTTGACCTTGACTTTGCTCTTGATCTTGCTCTTGACTTTGCTCTTGCTCTTGCTCTTGATCTTGACCTTGACCTTGCTCCTGCTGCTCTTGGTCTTGCTGCTGCTGTTGATCTTGCTGCTGCTCTTGGTCTTGCTCCTGCTCCTGCTCCTGCTGCTCCTCGCGCAGCCTCTTGAGCAGTCGATGCGCGAGCTCTGCATTCACGCGCGCATCGCGGTTCGACGGATCCGCGCGCATCGCGTCCTTGAGCGTCTGCAGCGCCTCCTCTAGCGCTGCGATCGCCTCGGTTCGCGCGGCCGCGCGCGCTTCCGCGGGCTGATCGTCGGCCACCATCGGCAACGCCTCCGCATATCGCGTCGTTCCCGCGTTGTAGAGGGCGCGCGCGGCGACCTCCGCCCGTGCCCGTGCGGCCGCGTCGCCGAAGCGTTCCTTCGCTTCCGCGAGGCGGCCCTCGCGATAGAGCGACACGCCTTCGTTGTAGCGGACCTCGGGCGACGGTTCGTTGCGCTCGCCTGCCGGTGGCGGCGCTGCCTGTCCGAGAAGGAGCGTCGCGAAGAGAGGCGCCGGCGCGAAGCCGCGGAGTGCGTACGGTCGAACGGAACGGTTCATGCGGATCCTCCCGCTGCTCGGGCGCGTCGCTCGCGCCGAAGATCTCCTCCCACCGCGGATCGCGTCGCGCCGCGCGGGCGAAGCATGGCATCGATGAGAAGCGCGAGGAGCGCAGCGCCCGCAAACCACTGGAAGAGCGGTTCCCGCGCGGCGACGCTTCCACGGTCGCGTGTCGACGCCTCGAGCATGGTCGTGAGCGTACGCGCGACATCGCCCATGTTCACTTGGGCCGTCTCCGCCTCGACGAAGAACCCGCCGCCTTGCTCCGCCACGGCCGAAAGAAGGGTCGGATCCATGCGGCTCCACACCTCCTCGCCCTCGTGGACGAGGAAGCGCTTCTCGCCGCCCGTGACGACGGGGATGCGGGCGCCCTCGGTCGCGTCGCCGATCCCGATCGTGACCGTGCGGATCCCACCCTCGCGGTAGGCCGTGGCCGCCGCCTCGATGGGCTCGCTCTCCATGTCCTCGCCGTCGGAGAGAACGACGATCGCGCGGCCTGCGCCCTCGCCCTCGAGCGAGGCGGCGGCAAGGCGGATCGCGTCTCCGAGCATGGAGCCGCCACGCACGGTCGACTTCGGCGAGAGAAGCGCCAGCTGCGACAGGAAAGTCCTGTGGTTGAAGGTCAGCGGGCAGCGCACGGCTGGGACGCCCGCGAACTCGACGAGCGCGACGCGATCGCTCCCGAGCTCCTCCACGAGGTCGGCTGCGAACTGTTGTGCCCGTCCGAGCCTGTTCGGCGCGACGTCCTCGGCAAGCATGCTGCGCGAGACGTCGACGACGACCACGAGGTCGACGCCGCGCTGCTCGACCTCCTCGCGCGACTCTCCGCCGCGGAGGTCCGCGAGCGCGACCGCGAGGAGCGTCATCGCGGCGAGGACGAGCGCTGCACGCAGCGCGGTGCGCGCGCCGAGGACGCCTGGCGCGATGCGCGCAAGAAGCGGCGCGTCCGCGAGGCGACGCAGCGCCTTCCTGCGCCATCGCGCGTCGGCGAGGACAAGCGCCGCGGCCGCTGCGACCGCGAGGAGCCAGAGGAAGCCCTCCGACTGGGCGAAGGCGACCGCTGCGAGGACCGAGCCGGCGGGCGCGATCATGCAAGCCTCCGCAGGAGCGTCGTCGAGAGAAGCGTCTCCGCCGCGAGAAGAAGGAGCGCCACAGCGAGGAAAGGCGGGAGCGCCGTACCCTCGCCAAGCGGCGGCTCGACCGCGAGATCGCGGTAGCGCACCAGCTTTGTCTCCTCGATCGAGCTCTTCTCGAGGCCGTCGATCGTCTCGTAGATCCGCTCGAGGCTGTCGCTGTCGGTCGCGCGGAAGTAGCGGCCTCCCGTCGCCTCGGAGATCTCGGTGAGCGTCTTCTCGTCGATCGAGACGGGGACATTCTGGATCTGCACGCCGAAGGGAGTGCGCACGGGAACGGGCGCGAATCCCTCGCGTCCGAGACCGATCGCGTAGATGCGCACGCCTGTCGACACGGCGAGCTGCGCGGCCTCCTGCGGCGTCAGCTCGCCGACGTTCGACTCGCCGTCGGTCAGGAGGATCACGACCCTCGAGGCGATGCGCGTGGTTCCATCGCGGTTCGCGCGGTCCGCGGCGTCGACGAGCTTCTCGACGGCGAGTGCCACGGCATCGCCGATCGCCGTTCCCTGCTCGAGCGCGCCCTCCGGGAAGCGGACCTGCTGCAGCGCGTCCGCGACCACGTCGTGGTCGAGCGTCAAGGGCACCACGCTGTCTGCATAGCCCGCGAACGCCACCACGCCGATGAGGTCGTTCGCCCGGCCGCGGAACCCGTCGCCACCGAGGACGAAGCGCGTGGCGATGTCCTTGAGGGCATCGAGGCGATTCGTCTCCCTACCGTCGATCGAGAAGTCGAGCGCGCGCATCGAGTCGCTGCGGTCGACGACGAGGTTCATGGCGACGCCTTCCACGAGCGTGCGCGTGCGCTCGTTCGGGACGACGGGCCGCGCGATCGAGACGATGACGACGGCGATCGCGAGCGCGCGCAGGATCGGAAGCAGCGGGAGGAACCGCGCTGCGCGTCCTCGCGGCGCGCCCGACACGGCGTCGAGCGCGCTGAACGAGACGGTAGCGCGACGGGAGCGGCGCCTGAGCCTGAGGAGTGGCAGCGCTGCGAGGGGCAGCAGAAGGAGCACCCACGCGCTGTCGGGATGGAACGTCATCGCACGGTCTCCCTTCGCGCCGTGGCGGAGGCGGCCGAGGCCGTGGCGGAGGCGGCCGAGGCCGCGGCGGAGTGGGCGGCGTTCGCATCCTGCCTCTCGACCTGCGGTCGCGTGGCCTCGACGAGGCGCTGCGCCTCCGCGAGCTGCGCCTCGCACTCCGCTGGCTCGGGCTCGGCGTGGGCGAAGCGCACGAAGTCGGACAGCGTCAGGAGTGCGCGCAGCCGCTCTGTCTCGCCGTCGGGGAAGTCCGCGTGCGACTCTGCGGCGCGCACGAACTCCCGCGTTGTGAGCTTGTCCGCGGGAATCGCGAAGCGAAGCGCGGCGTAGCGGCGGACGATGCCGCTCAATCCGTCCGCGAAGCGCCCGAACTCGCGCCGCGCGGGAAGACCTTCCGCAGAGAGTCGGGCGAGTTCCGCAAGCGCCCACGCGTCTGGCTCAGGTGGCGCAGCGGGACCTCGCCGCCAGAGTCCCCAGAGAACAGCAGCGACGGCCGCCGCGAGGAGCAGCGCCACCGCGACGAACACGGTCCACGGCGGCCCCGCGCGTGGAAGCGCGATCTCTCCCGCGATGTCGCGGAAGCCCGCGGGGTCGAACTCCTCGCCCACGAGACTTGCGACCGTGATCGTGGGGAGCGCCACCTCGCCGCGCTTCAGCGAGCCATCCACGAGCCACCGCAGCGGAAGCGGTGGAGGCGCGCGTTCGCCCGCCTCGAGCGTCGTGACCACGATCGTCGCCTCGAAGGCGCCGTCTGCGCCGCGCGCAGGCTGCGTCACGGAGAGAAGGTCGAAGTCCCCGAGCGTGCGCGTCGACTCGATCGTGGCGCGCGCCGCGCCCGAGCCCTCGAGGCGCAGGCGGATCGTGATCGGTGCGCCGACCTCGATCGCGCCGCCTGCGTCGTCCGCGCCGTCGATGACTGCTGCCACCACGAGCCCGTCGAGCTCGCTGCGCATCGGCTCGCGCGCGCCTTGTCCCTGCGCGTGCACGGGGCGTCCGACGAGAAGCAGCGCGGCCACCAGCGTGGCGAGGAACGCGGTCACGCGGAGGGCACGGCCCGTCATGGCAGCCTCCGCTTCATCGCGCCCTCCTCGACTCGCGTCGCGCGAAGTAGCTGCGCAGCGGCGCGATGAAGTCGGTTCCCGTCTCGAGGGCGAGCGGCTCGAGCCGTGCGCGGCGGAAGAGGCGGTCACGCGAGGCCGTGCGGTCGTCGGCGATCTCGTGCCAGGCCTCACGCACCCAGCGCGAGGAAGTGTCGAACACGCGCCGCACGCCCGTCTCGAGGTCCTCGAGCTCGACGATGCCGACGTCGGGGATCGCGCGCTCGAACGGATCGGAGACGACGATGGGTATGAGGTCGTGCCGCCGGCGGAAGCGCGCAAGCGCCGTCTCCCATGGCGCGGTGCCTGGAGGCTGGATGAAGTCGCTCGCCACGCACACCACGGATCTGCGCGAGAGGTTCCGCGCGAGCTCGTCGAGCGCGCGGCCGATGTCGGTGCCGCGGCCCTCGGGCCTGAACGCGAGCAGGTCGCGCACGATCCGCAGCACGTGCCGCGCGCCTTTCCGCGGGGGGACGAAGCTCTCGACGCGGTCCGTGAAGAGAAGCATGCCCACGCGGTCGTTCGAGCGGATCGCGCTGAAGGCGATCGTGGCGGCAACGGCGGCCACGAGCTCACGCTTCTCCTCGACGCGCGTGCCGAAGCCGAGCGATCCAGACAGGTCGACCGCGAGGATCACCGTGAGCTCGCGCTCCTCGCGGAAGACCTTCACGTGCGGGTCGCCCATGCGCGCGCTCACGTTCCAGTCGATCGCGCGCACGTCGTCGCCGAAGAGGTACGGCCGCACCTCCTCGAACTCCATGCCGCGGCCCTTGAACGCCGAGCGGTACTGCCCCGCGAGCACATCGTTCACGAGGTGGCTCGCGCGGATCTCGATGTCCCTGATCTTGCGTCGGATCTCGGGGGTCAGCATCGCGTCGTTCGCCTGTTTGCGCCTTCTCTCGCGCGTCTGTACTCGTTCGCCTTCGTCACGGGACGGCGACATGCGCGAGGAGGATGCGCACGAGGTCGTCGCCCGTCTTGTCCTCCGCCTCCGCCTCGAAGCTCGGGACGAGGCGGTGCCGGAGGACAAGCGGCGCCACATCCTTCACGTCCTGCGGCGTCACGAAGCCGCGTCCATCGAGGAAGGCGTTGGCCCGAGCCACCCGCGAGAGCGCGATCGTCGCGCGCGGCGAGGCGCCGAAGGCCACGAGTCCATCGAGCGGCACGCGCGCAGACTTCGGGTCGCGCGAGGCGACGACAAGCGAGACGATGTAGTCCTTGAGGCGGTCGTCCATCACGATCTCGTCGACCACGGCGCGCGCGGCGGCGATTTCCTCGGGCTTCATCACGGGCGCGACCGTGTGGCTCGCGGTCGATCGCGACATGCGGTCGAGGATCTGCCGTTCCTCCCGCGCGGTCGGATAGCGCACGAGGATCTTCAGCATGAAGCGGTCGACCTGCGCCTCGGGCAGGGGATAGGTTCCTTCCTGCTCGACGGGATTCTGCGTGGCCAGGACGAGGAACGGCTCGGGCAGCGGGTGGGTCTCGCTCCCGATCGTGACCTGCCGCTCCTGCATGGCCTCGAGGAGCGCCGACTGCACCTTGGCAGGTGCGCGGTTGATCTCGTCGGCGAGCGCGATGTTCGTGAAGACGGGGCCCTTCTTCACGGCGAAGTCGCCCGAGTTGGGGCGATAGACCATCGTGCCCACGAGGTCGGCGGGCAGGAGGTCGGGCGTGAACTGGATGCGCTGGAACTGGACGCGCAGCCCGCTTGCGAGGCAGCTCACGGCGGTGGTCTTCGCAAGCCCCGGGACGCCCTCGATGAGGATGTGTCCGTTCGCAAGAAGGCCGAGAAGCATGCCGTGCACCAGCTCGTCCTGGCCGACGATGATGCGGTGGATCTCCTGCTCGAGCAGTCGGAACGGACGGCACTTCTCGGCAACGTCCTGCTCGATGGCTGTGATGTCTCGCGGCGCTGTGGCCATGATGCGAAGGTCCTCTACTGTCTCGGGTTTCGTCGGTGACTCGGGTGCCTCTGAGGTCGAGCGGATGCAACCGAGGGGCAGCGAGCAGGATGCGCGGAGCACGCGATTCCGTCCGAGCGCGGTGGTTGCAACCGCACGAGGCCGAAGTGTCCGCGAAATGAGCGGGTGCGTGTGCGGTCGGTGGGCGCATCGCTGGGAAATCAGGCGGGCGGGGTCTCGGGCCACAGGACGAGACCCGGCGGATCGGGGATGATGCGTGGCCCCTTGGACGCGTCCACGGGAAGGAGCGCTCGAACATGACGGACGGACTGCATCACTCGGCGGCGCGCGATGGCTCGAAGGGCAGCATCGGATGGATCGGCGCTGGCATCATGGGGTCTTCGATGGTGCGGCATCTCCTGCGCGCGGGCTTCGAGGTCACCGTGCACTCGCGCACACGGTCGCGCTGCGCGGCGCTCCTCGACGAGGGCGCCTTGTGGGCCGATTCGCCCGAGCAGGCCGCGCGCGGCGCGGACTTCGTCTGCACGAACGTCGGGCTTCCCGCAGAGCTCGAGGAGGTCATGTTCGGCGCACACGGGGTGACGCAGTCGCTTTCACGCGGTCAGGTCGTGATCGACTTCGGCACCTCGCCCCCGAGCCTCGCGCGGCGTATCGCGCTGGCGGCGCGCGAAGCGGGCGCGGAGAGCCTCGATGCACCCGTCTCGGGCGGCGACATCGGCGCCCGCAACGGCACGCTCTCGATCATGGTCGGAGGGGCCGCTGCGGCGTTCGAGCGGGCGCGGCCCCTCCTCGAGGCCTTCGGGAAGACCATCGTCCACCAAGGCGAGGCGGGCGCGGGGCAGCGCACGAAGATCGTGAACCAGGTGCTCGTCGCCGCCGGCACGCTCGGCATGTGCGAGGCGCTCCACCTCGCGGTCCGCGCCGGGCTCGATCCGCATCAGGTGCTCGCATCGGTCGGCGGCGGCGCTGCCGCCTCGTGGTCGATCTCCGTGCTCGCGCCACGCGTTCTCTCGGGCGACTTCGCGCCGGGCTTCCTCGTTGAGCACCTCGTGAAGGACCTCCGCATTGCGGAGGAGGAGGCGATCGAGCTCGGGCTCGATCTGCCCGCCGTCAGGCTCGCCCGCGGGCGGTACGAGGCGCTTCTGGCCTCAGGCGGCGGACGCCTCGGGACGCAAGGGCTCTACCTTCTCTACGCGGACCCCGCCGCGATCGCGGGAAGGTGACGAGTCGCCCGATGACGGCGCGAGGGCTCCGCACAGGCGTCCGAGAAGCGAAGGGCCATCCGCAGCGGCCCGTCCACGCGCCTTGCGCCCTTTGGGCGACTTCGGTACAGTGTTCGGCTCTTCAAAGCGAGCCGCCCATGAGCACGATCCCCACCACCGGCACTGTGACCTTCACGCTCAAGTCCGTCCCCCTGACCGACGGTGGCTACCGCACGATCGAACGGCTCATGCGACTCGAGCGCGGCGCCCAGCGCACGCTCAAGAAGCTGCAGAAGACCCGCGTCGACGAGCTCAATGAGCGCCGTCCGCGTGCAGGCCGCATGTGGCTCGTCCGCGCCCGCTGCACCCGTCTGGTGCGGATCGAGGCGGGGCGCAGCTTCACCATCCAGGTGACTCCTCAGCTTGCGAAGGACATCGCGAGCGTGGCCAAGCACCTCGACTTCAAGAAGGTCGGCTGATCTTCCGCTTGATTCACTCAGGCGTCACGGCGCGGCGGTTTCCCGCTGCGACGCGCCTGCGTTTTCGGCGGCGGACTGCTCGGTCGGAACTCCTTCCTCCGCAGCTTGGCAGAGGACCTCGACGACGAGCCCTCGCCCGTCGACTCTGACGACTCCGGCGCCACGGACCCGCTCGACGGCGCGGATCGTCACCGCGAGCCTGCGCTCGCCCGTGCGGTGGGCGACCTCGACAAGCGACGCATCGCGCGACTCGGTGGGCGTGATGCGCACCTCGATCGACTCCGCGCTGCCCTCGACCGTGACCGACGCCTCCTGCCCGCGCAGGCTGACGAGCCTCGGCGCCGCGATCAGCGCAGCGCCACCGGCCTTGAGGAGCGCATCGAGCCCTGCCTCGGACCCAAGCGCGGCATCGATCGCCTTTGGGTCGGCATCTGCCGAAACACTCGCCACCCGGATGCTCCATGAGAGGTTTGGCGACGGCAGCGCCCGCTCGAGTTCCTGGAGAAGACGCCCGACCGCGTGATGCCGCGCGGGCGTGGTCCACACGATCAGCGTGCGGCCGATGACACGCAGCCGCGAGATGTTGCCGCCGAGTTCCACCCAGCCGTCGGGGTCGACTCCCTCGAGAAGGATGTCTGCGATGGTCGCGGCGCGTGCATCGTCGTCCATCTCTTCGGAGCGGTCGGCCTGCATGCGTGCGAGGATCGGCTGAAGGTCGTAGCGCTTGAGCGCGACGAGGCGGGTCGCCCGCGAGTTCTCGCTGAAGACGGGTATCCCCGCCACGACCTCGAGCTCCATGCGGCGGTAGCTCGTCGAGATCGCCTGCGCCACCGCGTCGAGCGCCTCGCGCGGCGTGCGCGCGTCGCAGCTGAGCTGGATCAGCTCCCATCCGCCCGAGTCGCCGACGATCTGGCTGTCGATCTCGACGGCGTGTCCCGCGGTCTTCGCCGCTGCATCGATCACCTCCCGCGCGGTCGCCTCGCGAAAGGACCTCGGCTCCGCGAACGGCACATCGAATCGCGCCAGGATCGCGAGGTCTGCGGCCAGGGACGGGTCCTCGCGCGTCGACTCGGCAGGGGGCTCGGCTGTGCCGCCGCCGAGCGCGTCGGCCGCCGCGAGCGACGCCGTGGCCACGCCCAGCGCGGCGAGAAGGGCGAGAAAGGAGGAGTTCGTCGACACACGGCGTCGAAAGGGCATGGGGTCATCCTATGTCACGCGCCGTCCGCCGCCGCACGCCACGCGCTCAACCGCGCGACGAGAGCACCTCGTGGATCGGGACGACGAGATGCGGCACCACGCGCGTCTCCGCCAGCTGCTCGGCGTATCCGACCACCGCGCCGAACGCCCCCTTGAGGTCCTCGAGCGAGCCGAGCGGGCCGAACTTGCGCACGGTGAGGAAGACGGAGATCGGGTCGCCGCCGCGCTCGCCCGCGACGGGAACGCGCGGGCGGGTGCGCACCTCGAAGCTCGCCTGCATGTCGCCGCGCTCGCCGAGGGAGATCCCGAGCGAGGGCTGCGCGTCGATCACGCGCTCCGCCCCGTCGCCGAGGAGGTGCGCCAGCGGCGTCGACTCGAGGAGCGCCTCAAACACGACCGCGTCGCGGTCGAGCTCGGTCTCGAAGTCGAAGCCGAAGACGACCTCGAGCATGTCGATGTCGAGCGGCGAGATCGAGAGGAAGTAGGGCGCGACCTCGAGCAGCGCCTTGTGGAAGTTGTAGGTGTCGGCAAGCGTGGCGGGGTTCACGTGGCCCGAGCGGATCGTCGTCTGCCGGAGCGCGACCCACTGCCACTCGCGCTCGGTGCTGTCGGACTCGAGCGCGACTTCGCCGTCGTAGCGCTGGAAGGTCGAGAGCCGCGGGAAGGCGCGGCGCACGCGGTCGAAGAGATCGAGCACCGTCTCGCGTCGCTCGGGCAGGTCGAGCTTGAGCGCGAGCTTCTGGTTGACGTAGAAGTCGCTGCAGAATGCGCCGAGTGAAGTCATCGCAGGCGTCATTGTGCCGAAACCGCGGGGCCGTTGCATTTCCGTGCCGCAATCGACGGGTTTTCCACGGGCGCTGCCTCAGGGGCTTCCGAGCATGAAGTCGAGAAGCCGCCCCGTCTCGGCGAGATCCGCGACGGCGAGGTCCGAGCCGCTCTCGCGCAGCCGCTCGGGCGAGTAGGGGCCCGTGCCCACGCCGATCGCGCGGCAGCCGTGCGCCTTGGCGCAGTCGATGTCGTGCGGCGTGTCGCCGATGATCGTGACGCACGCGGGGTCGAAGTCGCGACCAAGAAGGGTGGTGGCGCGTTCGATCGCGACGGGGGTCAGATGCCGTCGCGAAGGGCCGTCCGCGCCGAAGGCCCCGAAGGGAAAGTGCGCGCGCTCGAAGCCAGCGACGGTGATCTTGAGATGCGCGGTGTGCTCGTAGTTCCCCGTCAGGAGGCCGACCGCTGCGCCCGACTCGCGCAGCGCCGTCACGAGCGCAACGGTTCCCGGCATGCGGCGCACGCGTTCGGGGGTCATCGCGTGCGCGAGCTCCTCGCCGTAGATGCGCTGGAACTCGGCGTGCGCTGCGTCATCGGACGGCAGGCCGTGCTCGGCCATCATGCGCGCGAAGAGGAGTCCGTCGAGGGCGCCGGCGATCTCGACGCCTTCGAAACTGAAGCCGCGCTCGCCGTGAAGCCGCGTGAACGCCCGCAGCATCGCCGCGACGCCCACCCCCTCTGTGCGCAGGAGCGTGCCGTCGATGTCGAACAGGACGAGGTTGCGCGACGCGTCGGACACCGCCCTTAGCCGGCCTTCCGCACGGCCTCGACGATGCGGCTCGCCGCATCGGTGAGGTCGGTCGCAGGCTGCATCGCGGGGATCTCGTTCTGCGCATCGGCGAGGATCTGCCGCGCGGCGGCGACGTTCGTCCCCTCGAGGCGCACGACGAGCGGCACCTTGAAGCCCACGTTCTTCGCGCTCGTCACGATTGCGCGCGCGATCTTGTCGCACTGCATGATGCCGCCGAAGATGTTGACGAGGATGCCCTTCACGTTCGGGTCGCTCAGGATGATGCGGAACGCCTCCGTGACGGCCTCTTCGCTGGCGCTGCCGCCGACATCGAGGAAGTTCGCGGGCTCGCCGCCATGGAGCTTCACGATGTCCATTGTCGCCATCGCGAGGCCAGCGCCGTTCACGAGGCAGCCGATGTTGCCGTCGAGCGCGACGTACGAGAGGCCGAACTCGTGGGCGCGGATCTCCGCGGGGTTCTCCTCGGTCGGGTCGAACATCTTCGCGATCTCGGGGTGACGGAAGAGCGCGTTGTCGTCGAACTGGAACTTCGCGTCGAGCGCGAGAACGCAGCCGTCGGGGTTCTTCGCGTCGGGCGGGGTGACGACGAGCGGGTTGATCTCGACGAGGCTCGCGTCCGTCTCGCGGAAGACCTTGCCGACCTTCATCATGATGTCCGTGGCCTGGCCGACCTGCCTCCCCTTGAAGCCGAGGCGGAACGCGAGTTCGCGCGCCTGGAACGCCTGCAGGCCGAGGAGCGGGTGCAGCGGGACCTTGATGATCGCGTCGGGGTTCTTCTCCGCGACGACCTCGATCTCGACGCCGCCCTCTGCGCTCGCGATCAGGGTCGCCGTGCGACGCGTGCGGTCGATCGTGATCGCGAGGTAGTACTCCTTGGCGATCGCCTCTGCGGCCGCGATGAGAAGCTTGCGCACCACGAGCCCCTCGGGGCCCGTCTGGTACGAGACCATCTTGTTCGTGAGCATGAAGGTCGCGGCGGCCTCCGCGTCCTTGAGGTTCGAGACGAGCTTCACGAAGCCCGCCTTGCCGCGGCCACCAGCGTGGACCTGCGCCTTGATGACGATCTCCTTGATCCCTGAGTCGAACAGCTTCTTCGCCTCCGCGACGGCAGTGGCGACATCCTCGGCAACCGCAAACGCGGGCACCGCGACACCAGCCTGTGCGAGCAACTGACGCGCCTGAAACTCGTGGATCTTCATAGGGGTCGTGAGGATATCGCGATCGTGGCAACGCGTCGGCCGCACCCCCGTGCCAACCAAGCACCAAAGGGAGCGGCCGCAGCCGCGACCGCTCAAACCAAGCACCAGAGGGAGCGGCCGCAGCCGCGACCGCTCAAACCAAGCACCAGAGGGAGCGGCCGCAGCCGCGACCGCTCAAACCAAGCACCAAAGGGAGCGGCCGCAGCCGCGACCGCTCAAACCAAGCACCAGAGGGAGCGGCCGCAGCCGCGACCGCTCAAACAACGGACAGGGAGGGATTCGAACCCTCGGTACAGGGAATACCCCGTACAACGGTTTAGCAAACCGTCCCCTTCGGCCTCTCGGGCACCTGTCCAATGGGGTCGGGCACTATACACGCATCGAGCGGTCGGAGGAACAACCGCGGTCCGATGCGGAGCCGAGCAGCCGAAGAGCCCCTCGGATCGTGGCGGCGGGCGTGTTTCCCGGTCTCCGCTTCCGACCCCGCTACCCTCTCGGACGGTGTCGCTTCACCCTGCCTTCTTCCTCGGGCCAGAGAGCCCGCTTGCGCGTCGGATCGCGGGCTTTGAGTCCCGTCCCGAGCAGTTGCGCATGGCGGAGGCGGTCGAGCTGAACCTCGAGTCGAAGGGGCGCCTGCTCGTCGAGGCGGGCACGGGCGTCGGGAAGAGCTTCGGCTATCTCGTGCCCGCGATCCGCCGCATCCTCGAGCGCCGCGAGCGCGTCGTCGTGTGCACGCACACGATCTCGCTCCAGGAGCAGATCTTCGACAAGGATGTCCCGCTCCTCAAGGCCGTGATTCCCGACGAGTTCACGACCGTCCTCTGCAAGGGTCGTGCGAACTACATGTCGCTGCGCAGGATGCGCATCGCAAGCGAGAAGAAGTCGAAGCTCTGCCACGACGAGGAGGAGGAGCACTCGCTCGAGCTCATCGAGGACTGGGCATACTCGACGACCGACGGATCGCTCGCGACGCTGCCGCAGCTGCCGCGCAGGGGCGTGTGGGAGCATGTCGCGAGCGACGCGGGCAACTGCATGGGCCGTCGCTGCCCAACCTACGACAAGTGCTTCTACCAGTCCGCGCGCCGCCGCATGGAGAACGCCGATCTCCTTATCTGCAACCATGCGCTCTTCTTCAGCGACCTCGCGCTGCGCGTGCGCGGGGCCGCATTCTTGCCCGCATATGACCACGTGATCTTCGATGAGGCGCACCACCTCGAGGATGTCGCGAGCGGCCACTTCGGGCTGCGCATCTCGGAGTACCGCGTGCGCCATCTCCTGCGCACGCTCTACAACCCGTCGACGAGCCGCGGCACGCTGTCGGGGATCGAGGCCTCGGGCCTTCCGGCCGACGAGGTCGACGGCGTGATCAAGCTCGTGCTCGATGCGCAGGGCGCGTCGGAGGACTTCTTCGACGAGATCCACCGCGCGGTCGCGGCGGGTAAGGGCGCGTCGCCCACGAGCGGCCGCGTCTCCGCGCCAGATGCGTTCCCGAACGGACTCTCGCCTGCGCTCGGCGACCTCGCCTCGTCGCTGAAGCTGCTGCGCGAGCGCGCGACCGACGAGTCGGTCCAGTTCGATCTCGGGAGCGCGGCGGAGCGCGTCACCGCCCTCGGCACGGAGGTCGACCTCTTCATCGCTCAAGGTGTCCCCGGCTGCGTGTACTGGGTCGAGCGCGGAAAGCCGCTCCACGGGAGCCGTCGTCCGTCGCTGACGCTCTCGGGCGCGACGATCGACGTCGGCCCCGTGCTGCAGGAGCACCTCTTCTCGATGGACGTCTCGATCACGATGACGAGCGCGACGCTCGCCGCCTCGGGCGAGGACTTCTCGCATGTGGTCGGCCGCCTCGGATGCGACGGCGCAAAGACGCTCGCGCTCGGAAGCCCCTTCGACTACGCGAGCCAGATGCGCGTGATCATCGACCGAAGCATGCCTCCGCCCGAATCGCCCGACGCAGTGCGCGAGCTCGTGCCGCGGATCCTGCGCCAGATCGACGAGACGGGCGGCGGCGCGTTCGTCCTCTTCACGAGCTTCCGCGCGCTGCGCGAGGTCGCGGAGCGATGCGCGCCCGTCCTGCGCGCGGCGGGGCACCCCGTGTTCATCCAGGGCGAGGACGGCGAGCGCGGGCAGATCCTCAAGCGCTTCCGCGAGCACGAGCACTCGGTCCTCTTCGGCACGGCGAGCTTCTGGGAAGGGGTCGACGTCCGCGGCCGCGCACTGCGCAATGTCATCATCACCAAGCTGCCGTTCGACGTGCCGGACCATCCGCTGATCCAGGCGCGGCACGAGAGGATCGAGTCGCTCGGCGGCAACAGCTTCCGTGACGACCAGCTTCCGCGCGCCGTGCTGCGCTTCAAGCAGGGGGTTGGGCGGCTGATCCGAAGCGCAAGCGACGCGGGGCGCGTCGTCGTGCTCGATCCGCGGATCGTGACGAAGTCCTACGGTCGCCGCTTTCTCGAGGCGCTCCCCGAAGGCGTGGTGACAGAGCGGGTGTGAGCGCTGGGGGCTCGCGCGAACCGGCGGGCGGGTCCGAGAGCATCAACTGCGGTCGGCGTGTGCGTCCTCGGCGCCGAACTCCGCGGCTTGCGCTTGCCACGCCCCCGTTCGGGGCTACCTTTGCGCTCGGGAGAAGACCAACGCCATGCAGAGATTGTTCCGCAGCAGCCGCCACGGCGCGGCCATTGTGTCCACGCTCATCGCTTCTGTCCTCGGCACATCGGACGCGGCATGGGCCGATGAATCCATCGCCCGCGGATGGAACGAGTCCGTGCTCGCGGCGATCCGCAAGGACACGCCGCGTCCGCCCGTCCACGCGCGCAACCTGTTCCACCTGTCGGTCGCGATGTACGACGCATGGGCCGCCTACGAGCCGACGGCGCGTCACTATCTCTTCGCCGAGAAGCACACGGCCGCCGACCGCGTCGCCGCGCAGCGAGAGACGATCTCCTACGCGGCCTACCGACTGCTGCGGCACCGCTTCGCCGCGAGCCCGAACGCGGCGCTCATCCATGCAGCGCTCGATGCGCGCATGGAGGCGCTCGGCTACCCGACCAGCGTGACCACGACCGAAGGCAACGCGCCCGCCGCCGTGGGAAATCGTCTGGCGGCGCAGCTGATCGCGACAGCGCTTGCGGACGGCTCGCGCGAGCTGCAGGGCTACCAGGCAGAGTCGGGCGCGTACCCGCCCGTCAATCCGCCGCTCATCGTCGGGCTGCCCTTCAACCCGACGCTCGTCGATGCGTCGCTCTGGCAACCGCTCGCGCTCAGCCACACCTTCGATGCGAAGGGGAACGCCATCCCCGGCACCGTGCAGAAGCGACTCGCGCCGCACTGGGGCTTCGTGCGGCCTTTCGGCCTTCTCCCGGCGGACATGGATCCCGCGCGTCCCGGCGTCTACTTCGATCCGCCAGACGTGCCGTTCCTGAACGGCGCCGGTGACGCGGAGTTCCGCGCAGGGCACGAGGATGTGCTGCGTCGGACCGCGTGGCTCTCGCCAGACGACGGCGTCACGATCGACATCTCGCCCTCCGCGATCGGCAACAACCCGCTCGGTGCGGATACGGGCACGGGTCACCCCGTCAATCCCGCGACGGGTGCGCCGTACCCCGCGAACATCGTGCGGCGCGGCGACTGGACGCGCTGCGTGGCGGAGTTCTGGGCGGATGGCCCGCAGTCGTCGACGCCACCCGGCCACTGGAACGAGATCGCCAACGCCGTCGTCGACCACCCGGGCTTCGTGCGGAAGATCGGCGGCGAGGGCCCGGAGCTCGACCCGCTCGAGTGGGATGTGAAGATGTACGTCATGCTCAACGGCGCGCTGCATGATGCGGCCGTCACGGCATGGGGCGTGAAGACGCACTACGACGGAAGCCGCCCCATCACGGCGATCAGGCATCTTGCGGGAAACGGCCAGTGCTCCGATCCATCGCTCCCGTCGTTCGACCTCGACGGCGTGAACCTGCTCCCGGGCGTCGTGGAACTCGTCACCGAGGCGACTGCTGCGCCTGGACAGCGGCATGCGCATCTCGCCGACCATGTTGGCGCGATCACCGTCGTCGGTTGGCCTGGAGTTCCCGCGAATCCCGAGACGGAGTACTCGGGCGTCGAGTGGATCCTCGCCGGCGAGTGGGTTCCGTACCAGCGCGCCAACTTCGTCACGCCGCCCTTTGCGGGCTATGTCTCCGGCCATTCGACCTTCAGCCGCACGGCGGCCGAGGTCCTCGCGCGGATCACGGGCAGCGCGTTCTTCCCCGGCGGTCTTGCGACCTACACCTGCGAGGCGAACGACTTCCTCGTGTTCGAGGCAGGCCCGAGCCAGGACCTCGAGTTCCAGTGGGCGACCTACGCGGACGCCGCGGATGCCGCGGGCCAGTCTCGCATCTACGGCGGCATTCATCCGACCTTCGACGACTTCCCGGGCCGCGTGCTCGGGCATCAGGTCGCGCAGCGCGCGCATGCGCGGGCGCTCGACCTCTTCGACCCGATCGAGCCGGCGCCGCCGTGTGCGGCGGATCTCGACGCCGATGGTCTGGTCGGACCGCGCGACCTGCTGAGGCTCCTGGCGCTCTGGGGAAGCGTGGATGCGGCTGCGAACCTCGACGGCGAGGGCGTCGTCGACGGCGGGGACCTCTCCATCCTGCTCGCCCAGTGGGGGCCGTGCTCGTGACGCGCCGCTGAGCCGTCACGCCGCTGCGCGCGCGCGGAGATAGATCGGCAGCGTCACGCAGGCGACATACATGCAGGCGAGGCTTCCGACGGCCATCGCGAGGCCAAGCGACTGCATTCCACGATGCTCCGCGAACACGAGCGCGCCGAAGCCGATCGCAGTCGTCAGCGCGGTGAACGCGACGGCGCGGATCGTGGGACGCGCGTTCGCGGGGTCGTCGCGGGAACGATGGATGATGTGGATCGCGCTGTCGATCCCGAGGCCGATGAGCATGGGAATCGCGAAGAAGTTGGCGAGGTTGAGGTGCGAGCCGAACACGGGAAGGAGCGCGAGCGTCGCCCCCACGCCGCCGACCACGGTCGCCGTGGCGAGAAGCGCTGGCCCGAGCGCGCGGAACGAGATCGCGGCCACCGCCGTCACCGCGAACAGCGCCCAGACGCTCGTGTCGATGAACGCCTGCCGCATGTCGCGGATCGACTCAAGCTGCGTGATGGGAACGCCCGTTGCCGCGGGATCGACCGCGCGCACCGCGTCGACGAAGCGCGCGAGCGGCTCCTCTTCCCACGCGTCCTCCTTCGGGAGGTAACGCACGAGGTAGACGCCGTTGGGCGATACGAGCCGCGGCGCGATCGCCGTGGGCAGCGCGTCGCGGACGGACGTCGATGCGCCCTGCCAGATCAACCACGCCGCACGCACGGCGGCGGGGGCGTCGTCCGAGGGAGTGCGGTCGCCGAGATCCGCGCCTGCCTCCGCGACCTTCGCGCGGAGCGCGGCGCGCTCGGCCGTATCGCGCGGGATGACGTCGAGGATCGACTCCGTGCGCAGGATCTCGGGGTGTTCCCTCGCGCGCGCCGCGAGCGCCGCGACTTCGTCGAGGCTCGCCGCCTGCGACGCCGCGAACCACGAGGCGCTTGCGCTGTCTGCGAAGATGCGCTTCTCCCATTCGACGCTCTCAAGGTGCGGCGACTGGAGTTCAAGCAGGTTCGACTCGAAGCGGAGCCCCGCGGGGATCAGCGGAAGGCAGGCGACGACGGGAACGAGGGAGGCCGCGAGCGCGAGCCCACGCGGCCGCGCCGTGCGGGCGGACATCGGCCGCGGCGGATGCGCGCTCGGTGCATCCTTGCGGTCAAGCAGCACGAGCAGTGCTGGCAGTGCCGTCAGCATCGCAAGCGCGCAGAGGAGAAGCCCCGCGCCCGCGATCACCCCGAGCTCGCGCAGTCCGCCGAAGTCCGTGAAGACCGCACCGAAGAAGACGGCCGCCGAACTCGCTGCGCCCGCGAGCGTTCCCGGGCCGATGTGGCGCAACGCGAGCGCGACCGCCTCGCGCGTCGGTCGAGTCAATCGATACTCGCCGTAGCGGCTCACGACATGGACGCCGTAGTCGAGGCCAGCGCCCACGAGGACGAGCATGAATACGGTCGAGAGCAGGTTCAGGTGACCGACGAGAAGCGTTGCCGCGCCGAAGGTCCATCCCGTGGCGATTGCGAAGGCGACCAGCGCGAGGAGCGGCCGTCGCGCCCCGCGGAAGACGACGATGAAGAGCGCCATGATGACGGCGACCGAGACAAGGCTCGCGCGCGTCATGTCCGCGTTCGCGGTGCGCATCTCGTCGTCCATCAGGACGGGCTTTCCCGTGAGGCCGATCTCGACCGCTGGATGCTCTTTCGCGACACGCTCGACCACGATGCGCACGAAGTCGAGCGATGGCCGGAACGGGTCGAGCGCCGAGAAGTCCTTGCGGGGGATCACCTCGACGAAGAGGAGCGTTCCTCCGGGCGCCTGCAGGTACTCGGCTGCCCGCTCGGCCGAAAGCGCAGCGGCGACGACCGGATGCGCCCGCGTGTCGCCGCGCGCGACCGCTGCGATCGCGTCCGCCTCCGCGGCCATGGCGCGCAGCTCGGCGTCGCTTGCGGCCCACGAGGCGAGGCGCCACTGCTCCTCGGGCGAGATGGTCGCAGCCGAGCGCCCGACGAGCGGCTTCCCATCTGGAGACTCAAGCGCTGCGGCGATCGCGTCGACCGCGGCGCGGGCGGCCGCGTCGTTTCCCTTCGGATCGATCGCGATGATCGCGCCCTCGAGGTCGCCGAACTCCTCGAGGAACGCGCGGTAGCCGGCCATGAACGGCCGCTCCGGAGCGATCAGCGAGTCTGTGTCGCTGTCGATCCTGAGGTGGAACGCGCCGAGCCACGCGCCGAGCGCGGCGAGGAGGAGAGACCCCGCGACCACCGCGCGCGGCCACGATGTCACGAGCGCGGCGATCCACAGCATCACGGTTGCGCGGCCTCTGTCGGCTCGTTCATCTCGCGGCGGCCGCCGAAGAGCGTGTTCTTCCCGAGGCGCGCGAGAAGTCCGACCGTCGCCGTCGGCTTGTGCAGGCTCGTCATCACGCCTTCGAACGCACGCAGGAACCAGTCGACGTCCGAGTCGTCGATGACAAGCGGGGGAATCAGCTTCACGACGTCCTGGTTGTGACCCGCCACCTGGCAGAGAATGCGGTGATCCTCCATCAGGGGCACGACGACCGCCTGCGCGAAGAGGTTCCTGTCCATCGCGTGCGTGGCGGCCCAGTTTGCCCGAAGAAGCAGCGACTTCGGCGGCCCGAACTCGATCCCGATCATCAGTCCGCGCTGGCGCACTTCCTTCAGCATCTCGAAGCGCGGCATCATCGCCTCGACGCCCGCCTTGATGCGCGCACCCATCCTGCGGGCGTTCTCCGCAGCATTCGTCTCGTCATACGCCGCGAGGCTCGCGAGCCCCGCCGTCATCGCAAGCGCGCCCTGGTGGAAGGTCGACGAGTGCACGATCGCGCGGTCGAGCGAGGTGAAGACCTTCCCCCAGACCTCGCCCTTCACGAGCACGGCGCCGACGGGCACATAGCCGCCCGAAAGCGCCTTCGAGAGGATGACCATGTCCGGCTCAACGGGCCCCTTCGCGTCGTCTTCCTGGTCGATCGCAAGGAACGACCCCGTGCGGCCGAGGCCCGTCTGCACCTCGTCTGCGACGAAGAGCGCGCCGTGTCGGTGGCAGAGCCTCGACGCCTCGGCGAGGTAGCCGGGCGAGTGGATGTTCACGCCCTTTCCCTGGATCGGCTCGATCACGAGCGCTGCGACATCGCCCTTCGCAAGTTCGCGCTCGAGCGCAGCGAGGTCGTTGAACGCGACCTGGCGGCACTCCGGCAGGAACGGCGCGAAGCCCTGACGGAAGCTGTCGCAGCCATTCAGCGACACGGAGCCCGAAGAGAGGCCATGGAACGCCTTCGGTGCGTAGAGGAGCGCGGGCCTGCCCGTCGCGCACTTCGCGAACTTGATCGCAGCCTCGACGCCCTCGGTGCCGGAGTTCGTGAAGAACACATGGTCGAGCCCGCGCCCGATGCGGCGCTTGAGCTCCGCCGCGAGCAGGCCAGAGAGGAGCGGAGCCTCGAACTGCACCATGCTCGCGAGGTCGAGCGACAGCGCGTCCTCGAGCGCGCGGCGGATCGTCGGGTGGTTGCGGCCGAAGTTGCACACTGCGTAGCCGCCGAGGAAGTCGAGGTAGCGGTTGCCCGCGCGGTCGAAAAGGTGGGGGCCCTCCGCGCGCACATAGTCTCGGTCGTAGCCGATCGTCCGCAGCACGGTCGCGAAGCGGGGGTTCACGTGCTCCGCGTGCAGCGCATGCCCACGGCCGGCGTGACTTTCAACAAGTGCCTTGAGATTGAAGCGGGAGGGGGTGGTCACGGCGGGTTCTTCAAGGGCAGCGCTGGGGGTCCGCCCCGTCTCGAGGTCCGTCGCGGACCCCGCTTTTCAGGGCGGGAGGACCGATTCGATCGGAGCGCGGCGCCAAGTGTACGGTGGCTGCGCGGCCAGGGGCGCCGTCTGCATGCCCTGTGCGGGGGGTGGGGGCACCGATTCCACGCGATTTTGTTGCGGATGAAGCGATCGGGGTTACCTTTCTGTCAATCTCCTCGGGGAGGGTTCGGCCGCGTCTGGCCGGGCCGCAGGTGGCGCTTGAATGGAGTGTGCACCATGAAGATGCGTTTCGAAGGTGTCGGAACCCTCGCGGCCGTGGTCGGGCTCGCCCTTGCCGGCGGCTCGGAGTTCGCTCTTGCCGATGGTGGCCACTCGGTCGCCCGCCAATGGAACGACACGATGCTGAACTCGATCAAGAAGGATCGCGTTCGGCCTCCCGTCCAGGCGCGGAACCTCTTCCATGTCTCCGTCGCCATGTACGACGCCTGGGCCGCCTACGAGCCGACCGCCCGAGGCTACTTCTTCACGGAGAAGTTCGCGCCGAACGACATCGAGGCCGCGCGCCGCGAGTCCGTCTCCTATGCCGCGTACCGCGTCATGCGGCACCGCTTCGCGACGAGCCCGAATGTGTCCATCATCAACCCGATGCTCGATGCGCGCATGGCGGCGCTCGGATATCCGACCACCGTCACCACCACGGTGGGCGACACGCCTGCAGCCGTCGGAAACCGCATCGCCGCGCAGCTGATCGCGTGGGCGTTCACGGACGGGTCGCGCGAGCAGTTCGATCACGCCAAGGAGCCCGGCACCTATCCCGATGTCAACGAGCCGCTCGTGGTGGCGATGCCGTTCAATCCCACGGTGTCGGATCCAAGCCGCTACCAGCCGCTCGTCCTCGACTTCTTCATCGACCAGAACGGGAACGTGATTCCAGGCGGATTCCCCCCGAAGCTCGCGCCCTACTGGGGCTTCGTGCGCCCATACGGGCTCCTCCCGAGCGACATGGATCCGAGCCGCGGCGGCGTCTACTTCAATCCGCCGCCGTGCCCGATCCTCAACGGGTTCGACGACGCGACGTACCGCGACGGGCACCAGCAGGTCGTCCTCCTGAGCTCGTGGCTCACTCCCGACGACGGCGTGATGATCGACATCTCGCCGCTCTCGATGGGAAACAACCCGCTCGGCGCAGACACGAACCCGGGTCGCACCATCAACCCCGCCACGGGAGAGCCCTACGAGCCGAACATCGTGAAGCGCGGTGACTGGGCGCGCTGCCTCGCGGAGTTCTGGGCGGACGGGCCCAGTTCGACGACTCCTCCGGGCCACTGGAACGAGATCGCCAACCATGTGGTGGAGCACCCCGCGTTCGAGCGCCGCATGGGCGGGACGGGTCCCGAACTCGACCCGCTCGAGTGGGATGTGAAGATGTACGTCGCCCTGAACGGCTCACTGCACGACGCAGCGATCTGCGCGTGGGGCGTGAAGGGCTACTACGACGCGAGCCGCCCCATCACGGCGATCCGCTATCTCGTGCAGAACGGCCAATGCTCAGACCCGGGCCTTCCGTCGTATCACCCGAACGGCATCCAGCTCGTGCCAGGCAAGGTCGAGCTCATCACCGAGGCGACGACCGCGATCGGCCAGCGTCATGAGGACCTCGCAGGCTACGAGGGCCTGATCGCGATCAGGAGCTGGCCCGGAGCACCCGCCGACCCGCCGAGCCAGTACTCGGGCGTGCAGTGGATGCTCGGCGGAAACTGGGTGCCGTATCAGCGGCCGAGCTTCGTCTCGCCGCCGTTCGCGGGCTATGTGTCGGGCCACTCGACCTACAGCAGGGCTGGCGCGGAGACCCTGAAGCGCCTGACGGGCACGGAGTACTTCCCAGGCGGCATGGGCATCTATACCTGCGTGCAGAACGAGTTCCTCGTGTTCGAGGATGGGCCGAGCGAGACCTTCGACTTCCAGTGGGCCACCTACTACGACGCGGCCGACAACTCGGGACAGTCGCGCATTCTCGGCGGCATCCACCCGTACTTCGACGACTACCCAGGCCGCGTGCTGGGTTCACAGGCCGCGGGCCGAGCCTTCGAGCGCTCGATGGAGCTCTTCGAGCCCATCGCGCCGCCCGTGTGCATGGCTGATTTCAACGGCGACGACATGGTCAACGCATCGGACCTCACGCTGCTGCTTGGTGGTTGGGGTGGCGTCGACATGACCTTCGACCTGAACGCCGACGGTGTGGTGAACGCATCCGATCTCACCATCCTGCTCGGTGCATGGGGTTCCTGCCCGCAGTGATCGGCGGGGCGCGGGTTTCGGCTGCGCGAGGTGGGCCTCACCGAAGCGCGCAGGGTTCCGACACGCGGTCGAGTTGCACTCTGCCAGCGATGGCCGTCAGCACTGCGCGTCCGCGCACGCGCCAGCCTTCGAAGGGGCAGTTGCGGCTCTTCGAGGCGAACTGCGCCGCGTGAATCGTCCACTCGAGGTTCGGGTCGATCACGGTCACATCGCCGGGCGCGCCCTCCGCGAGCGAGCCAAGCCCCTGCGCGTCGAGGCCACAGAGCTTCGCAGGCGTGCGCGTCATCAGCTCGATCATGCGCGGCCAGCCGATGACGCCGTCCTCGACGAGCGCCTTCGCGTAGAGCGGGAGCGCACAGTCGAGGCCGATGATGCCGAAGGGCGCGCTCGCGAAGTCGCGTGCCTTCTCCGCCGCCGTATGCGGCGCGTGGTCCGTCGCGAGGACATCGATGGTGCCGTCGGCGATCGCTTCCTTCAGCTCAGCGATGTCGCGCGCCGTGCGCAGCGGGGGGTTCATCTTCGCCTGCGTTTCGTAGCCCTCGCAGGACTCGTCGGTGAGGAGGAGGTGATGCGGGCTCGCCTCGCCTGAGCAGCGGACTCCCTCCGCGCGCGCGCGCCGTAGGATCGCCGCGCTTCCGCCAGAGGAGAGGTGCTGCGCGTGGTAATGCGCGCCGATCGCGCGGTTCAGCCGCACGTCGCGCTCGACGATGATCTCCTCGGCCTCGCGCGGCCAGGGCAGGAGGCCGAGGCGCGTGGCGGTGGGGCCCTCGTTCATCACGCCGCCTTCGCTCAGCAGGTGGTCCTGGCAGTGCTGCATGAAGGTCTTCCCGAGCGACGCGCACACCTCGAGCACGCGCCGCATCATCGCGGGGTTCATGATGCACTCACCGTCGTCGGAGAAGGCCACGGCGCCCGCCTCGCGCATCGCGTGCATCGGGGCGAGCTGCTCGCCCTTTCGCCCGACGGTCGCGGCAGCCACCACGAAGACGCGCGCGCTCGCGGCCTCGCGCGCCGCCTGCAGCACGTAGCGCACGGTGGTCACGGTGTCGATCGCAGGCGTGGTGTTCGGCATGCAGCAGACGGTGGTGAAGCCTCCCGCGACCGCCGAGGCGGTGCCCGTCTTCACGGTTTCCTTCGCTTCGCCGCCCGGCTCGCGCAGATGGACATGCGGGTCGATGAGGCCGGGTGTGAACAGCATGCCGCCGCAGTCGACGATGCGCGCGCCCCCCGGCGCATCGATGCGCCGCCCAGGCGCAACCTTCGCCACGCGGCCGTCGACGATGAGAAGGTCGCCCTCCGCGTCGATCCCCTGGGCGGCGTCGAGGATGCGCCCCTGCCTGAAGAGGATCGCAGCGGCGCTCACTGCGCGGGCTCCGCTGCAGGCGTCATTCCCGTGTCGACGGCGGGGAGCTCTTCCTCCGCGGGCAGGAGCTCTACGGGCTTCTCGAGGCCGCCCGCCGGCAGGATCACCGACTCCGCGATGAAGATGAAGCGCTTCGCGGGCTCCGAGATCGCGTCTATCTCGGCCTGCGACTTGCCTGCATCCATCGCAAGGTGCTTGAGCATGTCGACGGAGTGCTCCTCCTCGACAACCCAGCCGATGGCGTGGACATTGCGTCCCCGCGCGTTGCGCGGAATGAAGAACGCATGGTTCAGGTTCATCACCATCGCCCGCGCGCCCGTGTCATCCTCGATCTCGAGCCAGCAGCCCATGGTGCGGCAGACATCCGCGACCGATCCGCTCAAGACGATGCGCTTCGGCACACCGGCCCATGCGGGGACATCGGATGCCACGATCTCGGGGTGGACATCGCGATAGGTCTCGACGAGGTTGCCGTAGACCGTCCAGCCGTGCGTGGCGTCGTACTGGGCGCGTGTGGGCTTCTGGCAGCCCGTCAGGAGCAGGGCGGCGGCCGCTGCCGTCGCGAGGAGCATGGTGTGTCGAAGGAGTCGTGCTGGCATGGCGGCGATGATAGGAAATCGCGGCAGTGAGGGAGTGCAGGCAGAAACACAGCGCCCGGCCAATCGGCCGGGCGCTGCGAGTACTTGGTTGGGGGTCCTCTGCGCCGAGGCGCGGAGGTCTCATCCGAGTTTCGGTGCTTCGGTTCATCACCGACTCACCGACGGGAGGCGTTTCAGCCCTTCGGAATCTCAGTCCCTTCGGAACCTCAGCCCCTTCGGAACCTCAGCCCCTTCGGAACCTCAGCCCCTTCGGAACCTCAGCCCCTTCGGAACCTCAGCCCCTTCGGAACCTCAGCCCTTCGTCGCGGGGCACTTCGAAGCGCAGCTCGACTTGGCCGAGCAGTCCGACTTGCCGCTGACGGCGCCGGGGGCGACCTTCGCGGTCGAGCAGTCGGCCTTCGCGCCGCAGCTCTTCTCGCCGACGGCGCCAGGGGCGGCCTTCGCGGAGCAGTCGGCCTTCGCGCCGCAGCTCTTCTCGCCGACGGCGCCAGGGGCGGCAGCGGTCGAACACTTCGAAGCGCAGTCACCCTTCGCGGTGGCGCAGCAGCCCGACTTGGTCGTGCCGACGGCGCCGGGGGCGGCGGTTTCCTGCGTGCTGGCGCATGCGCCAAGGAATGCGATTGCCGAGAGGGCAGCGAGGGTAGCGATCTTCTTCATTGAGGAGTCTCCTTCTTCTGTTCCGCGCGTCGGGTCCAGTGTCTGGCCAGACAGGGTTCGTACTCCCGCAACACGCGGGTCTTGCGAGCACCGCCTTCAGACCATCCGAAGGCGGCCATGAACTCGTGGCTTCGACGAAGTCGCTCCACGGGTTCAGGAAGCGTGAGTGTACCTGACCAACAGGGTTCGGTTGAGGTCCGATCATGAGGATTCGCGGAAGGATTCCGCCTACATTTGCCCTTCATGGCGTCCGACCCGGATTTCCCGCGCCCCTCAGGCACCGATTCCGAGGACTCGGCGGCGCCCCTTGGTAGTCCTGCGTGCGCAGGAGGCATCCCCGATCAGGGGTGGTCCGAGCCCCGCGAGGAGCGCGTTGCGCGGCTCCTGCGCAAGGCGCGCATGCTGCCCGATGTACCCGGCGTCTATCTCATGAAGGACGCAGCGGGCGCTGTCCTTTACGTCGGCAAGGCATCGGTGCTGCCGAACCGTGTGTCGAGCTACTTCATTCCCTCGGCGGACCTCGGGCCTCGCAAGCAGCCGATGCTCGATGTGGTCGAGGACTTCGACTTCATTCCCTGCGAAGGCGAGTGGGAGGCGCTCCTGATGGAGGCGCGCCTCGTCAAGGACATCCATCCGCCGTTCAACGACCGCCTGCAGGACGACAAGACCTTCCCGTATCTCGCGGTGACGATGCGTGACGACTTCCCGGGGGTCTACATCACGCGCGATCCCGCAAACGAGCGCTTCAAGGGCGCGCGGCTCTACGGACCGTTCGTGTCCGTCGGCGCCCTTCGGCATGCGATGCAGCTGTTGCAGCGGGTCTTCAAGTACCGCACCTGCGAGCTCGAGATCATCGACGGCGATCCGAAGAACCGTCTCTTTCGGCCGTGCCTTCTCGCTGCGATCAACCAGTGCACTGCGCCGTGTGCGGCGCGCATCACGAAGGACGAATACCGCGCCGACGTCGAGCGCTTCATCCGCTTCCTCGGCTCGAAGCGCAGCGCGATGCTGCGCGAGATGCGCGAGGAGATGGAGTCCGCCAGCGCCCGCCTCGAGTTCGAGCGCGCGGCCGTGCTGCGCGACCAGATCAAGGCGATCGAGAAGCTCGACGAGCGAGAGACGCGCGGAAGCGCCCGCGGCGACGACGCGGAGTTCGACTGGCAGCCCGAGGCGACGGGATTCGTGCAGGATCCCGCGGCTGGTGCGCGCAGCCTCGCGCGTGCGCTTGGCGCGGAGCAGCCGATCCGCTGCATGGAGGCGATCGACATCGCGCACCTCCGCGGCGGCGAGACCGTGGCGTCGAAGGTCTGCTTCATCGACGGGAAGCCTTTCAAGGAGGGCTACCGTCGCTACAGGATCACAAGCGTGACCAACGACGACTACAGCGCGATGCGGGAGGTCGTGAGCCGCCGCTACCGCGACGCTGGCGACGGGCAGGAGCTCTATCCCGATCTCATCCTCATCGACGGCGGGATCGGTCAGCTGCGCGCGGCGCTCGAGGCGTTCGCGCAGCTGCGCGTGCAGCCGCCGCGGGTGATCTCGCTCGGGAAGAAGGAGGAGCTCATCTACACGACCGAGCGCGACGAGCCGATCCGCCTCGGGCGCGAGCACCTTGGGCTTCGACTCTGCCAGGCGATCCGCGACGAGGCGCATCGGTTCGCCCAGCATTACCACCATCTCCTGCGCGAGAAGAGCCTGCTTGGCGAGACGGCGGCGAAGGTCCGCAAGAAGCGGGCGATTCGCAGGCTCGAGGAGGGGCGCGGGCCCATGGAGAGCGATCCGCCGGCGGAGGGTGGCTGAAGGGTGCGACGCGCGGCGGCGCCCGTGCAGCGCGCGCAGGCCGCACAAACGACAGGGGTCCAGCGCGGAATCGTCACGATTCCGCGGATCGCGAGACAGTAGCTCCGTGGGGCGTGACGATCTCAACGATGGGTACGGATGTCTCAATCGCAACGGGGAAGCGCGCTTGGCTGGATACGGACCCTCGGGTCCGGCAGCCGGCAGGAACTGAGGCATCGCATGACCGACACCGTGCACACTCCCGGCTTCCTTCGCTCGATGCCGTCGCGCGCAGCCTTATCCATCGCGTTCGGCATGGCCCTTTTGCCTGCGTTCGCAGGTTGCGGCGAGGACCGCTCGAATCAGGCGGCGCGTGCGGCAGCCCTCGCGGATGAGCTGGCGCCCGACCTCGAGGCGCCTTCGGCGCGAGTGCAGCAGGGCGCCCGCGCCGAGAGCGCAGGAGGCGCGCAGTCCGTGGGGTTCGGCGAGTTCTCGGCGGAGCTTCCCGAGGGGTGGAAGTCGATCGACATGCGCGTCAAGGCGCCTGTCACGGCCAGCCAGTCGGAGGCGGATCTGATCCGCATGCTCCGCGCGGCCGAGCAGCAGCTTCCTGCCGAGGCGGCTGCGCGCATCGAGGCCGTGCTGCTGCCGTTAGAGCAGCCGCACGCAGGTTTCCTCTCGACATGCGCACTCATCACGCAGCGGGTCCCCGCGGGCATGGGCATCGATCAGTATCAGCTCGCGAGCGAACGCACATGGACGGGGGGCACCACAAGCGACGCGGGCGCGCGCGCCCAGTGCGGTGCCTTTCGCTCGACCGAGCGACCGGGCCCGAGCGGTGCGCGCATCAAGGTCTACGTGGCCATTCACCGCGACACGGGCTATGTCCTGCTTGCGACCACGAAGGGATCGGCAGAGGTGTTCAAAGCGGTCGACGAACTCGCGAGGTCGATGGGGATCCCGACGAGCGTGCAGGGTCCGCTTGCGATGCCGAGACGGTGAAACACGCCGTCAGGCGGGGCTTGGCAGAGCGCCGCCAAGACCAGGCTCCGCGCCCGGGTCGACGGAGGGCTTCCCCTCGAGAACGGGCTTGGCGCGCGCGGCTTCGCCCGCGAGGAGGTCCGCCACCGTCGGCTTCCCCATCGACTCGCCGCGCATCAGGCGGTCGACATCGTCGCGCTGAAGCGTCTCGTACTTGAGCAGCGCCTCCGCGACCGCGACCACCTTGTCCCAGTGGTCGGCGAGCATCTGTTGCGCCTGCGTGTAGGCCTCGTCGATGATGCGCCGCGTCTCCTCGTCGATGATGCGCGCTGTCTCGGGCGAGTAGTCGCGCTCGGGCACGAACATCTCGCGCGAGTCGCTGCCTGCGTAGTTCACGAAGCCGAGGCGGTCGGACATGCCCCACTGGAGGATCATCGCGCGGGAGTACTGCGTGCACATCTTGATGTCCATAGAGGCGCCCGAACTCGTGTCGCCCGTCTTCTTCTCCTCCGCGATGCGGCCGCCGCAGAGAACGCGCAGCGTCGCGAGGACATGCTTGCGGCCGTAGCCGTAGCGGTCCTTCTCGGGGAGCGAGAAGGTGGCGCCCATGGCCTGGCCGCGCGGGATGATCGTCACCTTGTGCAGCGGATCCGCGTGCTCGAGAAGCACCTGGAGCACGGCGTGGCCCGCCTCGTGGTAGGCGGTGGCGACGCGCTCCTGCTGCTCGATCTTGCGGCTCTTGTTGGCGCGGCCCCAGCGGACCTTGTCGCGCGCCTCCTCGAGGTCTGCGAGCTCGACGAAGTCCTTGTCGGCCATCGTGGCGATGATCGCAGCCTCGTTGATGAGCGCCGCGAGGTCGGCACCCGAGAACATGGGCGTGCCGCGCGCGACCTTCTCGAGGTCGACGTCCTCGGCGAGCTTCACCTTCTTGGCGTGCACGGCGAGGATCTGTCGGCGCCCGACGAGATCGGGAAGATTGACGGCGACCTGGCGGTCGAAGCGGCCGGGCCGCGTGAGCGCTGGGTCGAGGACATCGGGCCGATTCGTCGAGGCGATGACGATCACCTGCGTGTTGGCGTCGAAGCCGTCCATCTCCACGAGGATCGCGTTCAGCGTCTGCTCGCGCTCATCGTGGCCGCCCGAGCTGAAGCCGCCGCCGCGGCGCCTGCCGACCGCGTCGATCTCGTCGAGGAAGATGATGCACGGCGAGTTCTCCTTCGCCTGCTTGAAGAGGTCGCGCACGCGGCTTGCGCCGACGCCCACGAACATCTCGACGAAGTCCGAGCCCGAGATCGAGAAGAAGGGAACGTCGGCCTCGCCAGCGATCGCCTTCGCGAGCAGCGTCTTTCCGCAGCCAGGGGGGCCCGAGAGCAGCACGCCGCGGGGGATGCGCCCGCCGAGGCGCGAGAAGCGCTTCGGGTTCTTGAGGAACTCGACGATCTCCTGAACCTCTTCCTTCGCCTCGTCGACGCCGGCGACGTCGCCGAAGGTGACCTTGACCTGCTCCTTTGACTGCATGCGGTGGCGGCTCTTGCCGAAGCTGCCGAGCATGCCGCCTGGGCCGCCGCCCGCGCCGCGCATCGAACGCGCGATGAACCAGATCACGAGGATGATGAGGATGACGGGAAGGAGCTGGATCAGCACCATCGTCCACATCGAGCGCTCGTTGAAGTTGAAGTCGACCTTCTCCGCGCGCAGGTCGTCGATGTAGTAGGTCTTGGTGTCGTCGACCTTCGCGAAGATGGGCTGCGGCTTGTTGCTCGACCAGCCCTGCACGTTCTCCTTGACGACCGCCGTGACGCGCGAGCCGTCGACGACCACGGACTCGGGGTCGATCGCCTTCTGGCGCACGAGGTTCATGAAGTCGTTCCACTTCACTTCCTTCTGGCCGCCGGAGGAGGAACTGAAGGCGACGATCAGGAGGCCGAAGAGCGCTGCGGCCATCACCCAGCCGAGCACCTGCCGCCCGCCGCGCTGCGGCGGCATGCCCGGGCCGCCGGGACCACCTTGACCCCCGGGACCACCTTGACCCCCGGGCCTCTGTGCTCCGCGCTGCCCGCCGTCGTCGTCGGCCATGGCAAGACGCACCGGCTGCGCAGGGGTCGAAGGCTTCGCAAGACGCGAGGTTGCGGAGGGCGCGCTGTCGACGGGCTCGTTGGTGAAGGAGTCGTTCATGCGGGGCGAATCTGGTCTGTGGAGGTCGGTTGGTGGCAATCGGAGGGCGGAGACTCGATTCCGCCGACGGCCGTGGGGGAGTCTAGGTTGGATCGGTCGGTCGGGGCGACCCGCATGACGGAGTCCCTCGCAAAGATCACGGAATCCCCGCGCCGTGGTGGGGAGTCGTGCCCACGGCTTCGCCTCTGCGACGATTCGGTTTCGGCTCGCGCGCGGTTCCGCGACGCATCTACCACTCCGACTGCATCGCGGTCACGAGCTCGCGGGCCAGCTGCTCCACCGCCGCGAACCGACCCAGTTCGAGCGGCTCGCGGGCGGGGTAGGACGGCACGAACAGCGCGATCGACTCGACGCCCTCGCGTGCCACGATCCGCTCTCCGCTGCGCAGGTCGACCCACTCGAAGTCGACCCGCATGCGCACCATCATCTCGTTGGCGAGGCCTGTGCGCGGGTCCTTGGAGCGCTCGACGAGGTCGATCGCCGTGATCGTCCCGCGCAGGACGGTGTCGGCGCTCACCTCGGAGGAGACCTTGTAGGGGGTCGAGAGCTCGATTTCCTTGACCAGCGCGTGCGCGAGGTCGAACTCGAAGTTCCGCAGATAGCTCTGGTTGCGGAAGATCGGGAGCGCGACGCTTCGGTAGCGCGCGGGGTAGGGCGATGCAGCGGCGTAGCCCGACTCGGGAGTCGAGGCGCAGCCCGCGAGGAGGCACGGCGCCGCGAGGATCGTCACGAGCGGAAGGGCCGCGAGCGCGGGGCGGATCACTGGGTTTCCTCCGAAGCCATCGGCTCCGCGGCGGGCGGCGCGTCCGGCATCTCGTCCCACTCGACGCCCAGCACCTCCTTGCGGAGCGCGCGGTAGTCGGGTGCGCCACGCACGACGCTCTCGGGCACCTTCGCGAGGATCGAGGGAACGATGCGGAGCGCCTCGATCGCCGCGATCGAGGTCGGATGCCGCTGCACGAGGCGGCGCACGGAGAGCTCCGCCGAGATCGGATCGCCGATCTCGAGGTACCACGACGCCGTCGACAGGAACTTCGCGGCCTGCGATTCCTCGATGCGCGCGAGAAGCGCCGTTGTTCCCACCTGCTGCGCGAGCCCGGGCTGCAGCGCCTGCAGCGACTGGAGCCGCGCGCGCGCCTCGAGGAGTCCGCTTGCGTCGTACTCGGGGCCGCGGAAGCCCGCGATCGATGCGTAGATCAGGCGGAGCCGCGCCTTCGTCACCTGCGGGCTGCGCGGATAGTTCTCGATGAACAAGCGGTACGACTCCGCGGCCATCATCATCTCGCGGCGGTCGAAGTAGTAGTCGGAGAGCTCCATGCCCGCGCGCTCCGCGAGCTCGCTTCCAGGAAGGCGCTCCTGTATTCGGATGAGGAGTTCCTGCGCTTCTTCGCTCGCGTCGAGGATGCGCACCGTTCCGAAGAGCCGCTTCTTCAGTCCGCGGGCGTAGCTTCGGGCGATCTCGAACTCGCGTTCGAGCGCGGGGATGAAGACCTCGCTGCCCGCATAGCGGCGCACGATCTCCTCGTAGTCGAAGAGCGCCTCGAACTCGTCGCCGAGGGCGAGCGTGGCATCGCCGCGCACGAGCAGCGCATCGGCGCGGTAGCGCGACAGCGGAAGGCGCTCGAGGAAGGCGTTTGCGAGGTTCCTCGCCCGCGACGCCTCGCCGTTCACGAGCGCGCGCCGCGCCGCGAGGAGCTGTGCTTCCTCGCTCGCGGGGTCGATCTCGGCCGCGCGCGTCCATCGGTCGAGCGCATCGAGCTCGTAGCGCTCCGCCTGCGCGAGCACGGTCGACGAGCATGCGAGCACCGCAAGCGCCGCTGCGGCGCGGAGCGGACGGAGAAGCCTTTGAGAGAGCGGGATGCCCATGGGCCGCCGATGGTACGCGCGGAGGCGGCGCGCCTCAAACGCGACCCGCGCGGACGGATCGCGTACGCTTTGCGCCACGCGGCGCAGCCGCTGAGATTCCGATGGCACTCGCGGTCGTCTTCAACCCCGTGTCAGGTTCAGGCCGCGCCGAGAAGGTGGCGAGCGGCCTGCGCGATGCGCTCGAGCGCGAGGGCTGGATCATCGAGCTCGTGCCGACCGAGCGTGCTGCAGCGGAGGCGTGGCTTGGGCCGCGGCTTCCGGGAAAGGACGCGGTGGTCGTCGTCGGCGGGGACGGGGCTGTGCGGCTCGTGGCGCCTGAGGCGGCCCGCGCAGGCGTGCCGCTCTGGCATGTTCCCTGCGGCACGGAGAACCTCTTCGCCCGCGCGTTCGGGATGTCGCGCAGCGCCCCCGAACTGTCCGCCGCCCTGCGGCGCCGCGCGACACGCGAGATCGACCTCGCTGCGGTCGAGCGCGAAGGCGGTGCGCGAGACGACTTCGTCATCATGGCGTCGGTCGGGTTCGACGCAGCCGTCGTCCACGCGCTGACGGCCACGCGGCGCGGCGCCATCTCTCACCTGAGCTATGCCCGACCGATCCTCGAGTCGCTCGAGTCGTGGCGCCCGAGCAGACTGGCCTGGTCCATCGACGGCGAGCGGGAGGACCTGGGCGAGGGCATGGTCGTCGTCGGCAACATGCCCGACTACGGCGCGCGGCTGAATCCCGCGGCGGGGGCGCTGAGCGATGACGGCGAGCTCGACGCGGTGTTTATCCCCGCCCGGGGTGCGTTCGACCTTCTCCCGTGGGTGCCGCTTCTCTGGACGGGGCTCCACAGAAGGCATCCGAACCTTCGGGAGCGCCGTGGCCGCCGCATCGAGCTCGAAGTCGCCCCTGTGGCAGAGCTCCAGCTCGACGGGGATGCCGCGCGGGGCTCGCGGGATGGCCGGCTTGCCTTCTCCCTCGCCGAACGCAGGCTCTCCGTCCTTCTGCCCGCCTGACGCTTCCCACTCGGCCACGCGGACCTGCCCGCGCGATCCACATCGACGGAGCATTCAGCCCCAGACCGACCCTCCGCACGCCGTTTCGGCCCACAACCCGCGCTGCGCGCCGCGCGGGCCTCAAGTGTCGTCCGATCCGCGCCGATCCCGACGGGGAGCGGAGCGTCGACCGACGCCGCCGACCTGACGCAGGCATTGCGGGACACGATCGCTGGGAGGCTGACGCCATGGCGGACAAGAAGAACGAAGCCGAGTCGGAGGAGACCCCGAAGCCGAAGAAGGGCGGGGGGCTCAAGTTCATCATCGTCGTGCTCGCGCTTCTGGGAATCGAGGGCGGTGTCCTCTACTTCCTCTTCGCGTCTGGAAAGCCCCAGACGGTCGAGGCGACGGAGCCCGTCATCGTCGCGAACCCCGAGGACGAGAAGCTCGTCGAGCTCCTTGTCCTCGACGACCGACTCGTGAACGACCGCACGGGCATCAGTTACCTCTACCAGACCGAGATCTTCGTCAAGGTCCGCAAGAAGGACGAGACCTGGGTGAAGGACGAGATCGAGCGCAGCAAGAACTCGCTGCGCGCGCAGCTCGGCGGCATCTGGCGCACGGCGGAACCGACCCACTTCCAGGAGCCGCTCTTCGAAACGCTGACCCGTCGCGTCGAGACGGTGATGCGCGAGCGTTTCGACCACAAGTCGAGCGACTCGAAGCCCGTCATCGACCGCTGCGTGCTGGTCGTCGGCACGGGCCTGCGCATCAACCGCTGAGCCCGCGCGGCCCGCGCAGCGCCCGTGGCCACCGCCGTCGCGCAGGAACTGCGCGTGAAAGGCGGAAGGCGCGCGCATGATTCTCTGCAGGCGCAAGCCCTGCGCGGCCGATCAAGGCCAAGCGCGGGGTTGGCCGGCAGGATGCTGGCCTTCGCGCGAGGCACGGGACCGATGGTCCGAAGGCATCAGGCGGAGCCTGAGGAAGGCCTGAGATGGCAGACCCAACCGACAACGCAGCAGGTCGCGGCGCCCCCGAGGCGGCGAACGCCAGTAGTGCGGGGCCCGTGGATGGCAAGTCTCCGACGCCCGTGGGCATGCCCGATTTTTCGGGCGGTGGCGCCCATTCGACCGCCGCGAGCGGCATCGGCGTCCTTGGGGATGTCTCGCTTCAGGTCCGCATCGAGCTCGGACGCACCAAGATGCTGGTCGAGGATGTGCTGAAGCTCAATCCCGACTCCGTCGTCGAGCTCGACAAGGCAGCAGGCGACCCCGTCGACATCTATGTGAACGGCAGGCGCATCGCGCGGGGCGAGGTGCTCGTCCTCAACGAGAACTTCTGCGTGCGCGTGAGCGAGATCCTCGAGCCCTACGAGTCGCACGGCTGAACGGTCCGAAGCGCGGGGACGGGAAGGCGGGCGGAGCCCGTCTGTTCGAAGCCAGGATGGCCCATGCTGAACACACCGAAGAAGACCGTTGGACTGGCCTCCGCCGTGCGTCTGCGCATGCGTTCGCGCTCGTTGGCCGCATGTGCGCTCCTCGCGACCCTGGCGGTCGCCTTCATCGCCGCACGCCCCGCGTCGGGCGCTGCGCCGCAGGGCGCGCCGACCACCAACCAGCCTGTCGACGCGACGCGCGAACCGCTGGCGCCAGCCCCGAGCCCGGCCCAAAGTCCTGCCCAAAGTCCTGCCCAAAGTCCTGCCGCCGCGCCTCCTCCCGCCCAGCCTGCAACAGCTGAAGCGCGTCAAGGTCCGTTGGCGCCGCCCGCAGCGCGCCCGCTGGTTCCCTCGTTCTCCGCGCTACTCGAACTTGAGGATGCCCCGCGCGCACCCGTCGATCCGGTCGTCATCCCGACGGAGCTCGAGCCAGGTACGCCGATCCCGCCCACCCGTCGCACGGCGCGCCCGGCGGTCGAGGGGGCCGCAGAAGCGGTGGACGGGGAGCCGGCCGCGCGCACGGCGTCGACGCTCGCCCGCGCGAAGGCGAAGGGCTCGGGCGAGGGGTCGCTTGCCGCAGGTGCCGACACGGGCAGCACGCTGATGGACCAGGTCGTTCCCACCGCGCTTGCGCTCGCCGGGACCCTTGCCGCGATCTTCGCCATGCGGTGGGTGGTCAAGCGGTTCGGCGGGGGTTTCGGCGGCACCTTCGGGAAGGCAAGGCGCCCGTCGGGCGTGGTCGAGGTGCTGGCACGCTACCCGTTCGCGCGTGGCCACCACATCGTGCTCATCAAGGTCGCTCGGCGCGTCCTCGTCACCCACCAGAGCGCGCAGGGAATCCAGACGCTCAGCGAGTTCTCCTCGCCAAGCGAGGTCGCGGACCTCATCGCCCGCTGCGAGGCGGGTGCGCGGGGGACCGAGCAGTTCAGCTTCGATTCCCTCCTCCGCGCCAACGACCGCGAGTTCGATGCGCCTCGGCAGCAGCCCGTGCTCTTCGGCCAGGAGCGCAAGCCTGCGCCGCGTGCGGCGCGTCCGACGACGGGCGTGCGCGAGGCGCTGCCGCCCGCCGCGCGCACCGCCGAGATCGAGACCATTGACCTCACGAAGCGACGCGGGGTGCTGCGATGACGCTTCTTCTCGCGCAGGCCGCCCCGGCGCTTGAGGGGATCAACCCGATCGGCGTCCTCGAGGATGCGTCGAACAGCATTCCCGGCTTCGAGGGCGGACTGAGCGCGACGCTCAACATCATTCTCCTTCTGACGGTGCTCACGATCGCGCCGTCGATCCTGATCCTCTGCACCTGCTTCACGCGCATGGTGGTGGTGCTCGGCCTCCTCCGCCAGGCGCTCGGCACGCAGACCCTTCCGCCTTCGCAGGTGATCGTGGGGCTTTCGGTCCTCCTCAGCGCGCTTGCCATGGGCCCGACCTTCACCCGCATGTGGGAGGAGGGCATCGGCCCCTACGCGCGCGGCGAGCAGAAGGACCAGTTGCTCGCATGGGAGAACGCCAAGCAGCCGCTGCGCGAGTTCATGATCGCGCAGATCGAGGCGTCAGGCAACGTACCGACGGTGCTGATGGTGCTCGAGCACCGCGGCGTCGACGTGAGCGACCCCGCCGAGATGACCTGGGAGGAGGACGTCGACATGCTCACGCTCGTGCCGTCCTTCGTGATCTCCGAGCTGAAGACCGCGTTCCTCATCGGATTCCGCATCTATCTCCCGTTCCTCGTGATCGACATGGTGATCGCGAGCCTTCTCGTCTCGATGGGCATGATGATGCTCCCGCCGGTGCTCGTGTCCTTGCCGTTCAAGCTCCTCCTCTTCGTCCTTGTCGACGGATGGACGCTCGTCGTCGGCTCGCTGCTCAGCGGCGTGATGATCCCCGTGGGAGGCGCGTGATGGACACCGAGGCACTCGACGCCGTGCGCGATGCGTTCATGCTGATGCTGCTGATCTCCGCGCCGATCCTGATCGTGGGCCTCGTGGTGGGCCTCGTGGTCAGCGTGCTGCAGGCCGTCACGCAGATCCAGGAGCAGACGCTCGTCTTCGTGCCCAAGATCCTCGCCATGGTGGCCGCCACCGTGGCGCTGATCTCGTGGATGACGGTGAAGATGATGGAGTTCTCCGCGGAGATGTTCACCTGGTCGCCCGTCTCCGGCGGCTGAATCGCAGCGCGGTCCCGCATGAACGCCATCGAACAGCTCTCCCAGCACATCGTGCCCGCCCTGATGGTGGTGGCGCGCGTGTCGGGCCTTGCGTTCCATGGCCCGCTCCTGTCGTCCTCGGCCATCCCCATGCGCATCAAGGCGCTGCTTGTGGTGTCGCTCGGGCTCGCCGTCTATCCGATGGTCGCCGTCTCGGGCGAACTGCCGCGGGAGATCACGCTCGGCATGGCGCTCCCGCTTGTCGCGATCGAGCTCGGGATCGGCGCCTTCATCGGCTTCTGCGCGTCGATGCCGCTTCTCGCAGCGCAGTTCGCGGGGCTCACCATGGGCCAGCAGATCGGCCTCGGCTTCGCGCGCTTCTACAACCCCGCGATCGGCGACGAGTCCGACGCGCTCGAGCAGATCCTCTTCTTCCTCGCGCTCGCGATCTTCCTCTCGCTCGGCGGGATCGAGACCATGTTCGCGGCCGTCGCGGGCAGCTTCACCACGATTCCAGCAGGCGCGGTTCCGGCGCTTCTCGCGGGCGGAGGCGACACCACGGCGCTTGCGGTCTTCGTCGGCGCGATGTCCGCCGCGTTCGAGCTCGGCCTGCGCGTGGCCATGCCGCTCCTCGGGATCATCTGCCTCGAGACGGTGGTGATGGGCTATCTCTCGAAGAGCGTGCCCCAGCTCAACGTCCTCTCGATCGGGTTCCCGCTGCGCATCATGGTCGGCATGATCGTGATCGTCTTCTCGCTCGCCGCGATCGACGAGGCGCTGATCGACGGAACGGTCGGCACCTTCGAGGCGATCCTCTCCGCGACCAAGCCCGAGGTGGCCCCATGACGCCTGCCGCAGGAAGGAGTCCGCGTGGCTGAGGACATGGGCGAACGCACCGAGGACGCGACGCCAAAGCGGCGCCGCGAGGCACGCGAGGAGGGCAACATCGCCCGCTCGACCGATGTCTCCGCGGCGGTGCTCCTGCTCGGCGGCATCCTGGTGCTCGCAGCGGCCATGCGGCCGCTGCTCTCCTCGCTCTCGTCGCTTCTCGAGAAGGGGCTCGTCGGCGACCACATCGCAAGCGGCATCCGCCCCGAGGAGGTGATGGAGCTGCTGCTGCCGCCGATCCTCGAGGCGACGCTCGCCGCAGTCCCCGTGATCCTCGCGGCAACCCTGCTCGCCATCTTCTCCCACCTGTGGCAGGTCGGCTTCCTCGTCAGCACGAAGGCGCTCGAGCCGAAGTTCGAGCGCATCAACCCAATCAGCGGGTTCGGGAGGATCTTCGGCCTGCAGGGCGTCATCAAGACGGGCATGGACATCCTCAAGCTCGTCGTCGTCGGCGCGATCGCCTTCTTCACCTCGAGCGCGCTCCTGCCGCAGATCGCCGTGCTGCCCGAGGTCGGCCTCCTGCGCGGATTCGCGGAGATCGGCTCGATGGGGCTGACGCTCGCGCTCCAGGTCGGCGTCGCGCTCGTCATCCTCGGGATCGCCGACTACGTCTTCCAGTACCTCAAGCACGAGCGCGACCTGCGCATGACCAAGCAGCAGGTGAAGGACGAGTTCAAGGAGTCGGACGGCGACCCCGAGGTGAAGCGGCGGCGCATGCAGATGGCGCGCGAACTCGCCTCGCAGCGTCTGCAGGCGGCTGTGCCGAAGGCCGACGTGATCGTGACCAATCCCGAGCACATCTCCGTCGCGATCCAGTACGACGCCGCCACGATGGCGGCGCCGCGCATCGTGGCGATGGGCGCCGACCACCTCGCGCTGCGCATCAGGCAGATCGCCTCGAAGCACGGCATCCCGATCGTGGAGCGCAAGCCGCTGGCGCGCGCGCTCTACGCGAAGGCGAAGGTCGGGCAGGAGATCCCCGCGGACCACTACAAGGCCGTGGCGGAGATTCTCGCCTACGTCTACAGGCTGAAGGGGAAGACGGCGGCGTGATCGACGCGCCGGGCGCGGCGTGAGACGGGCGGCGCGGCGGCGACAGGCAGGGCGTTCGGAACCGAAGAGCAGGACCATCCATGGCAAACCAGTCGCAGGACGGACTCCCCGCCATCTTCCACTTCGTGGCGAAGCACCGGCACCTCATCGTGCCGATCGCGTTCCTCGCGCTCGTGGGCGTCCTCGTGGTGCCGCTGCCGCCTGCGGTGCTCGACGTCCTCCTCTGCCTCAACATCGCGATCGGCGCGATCGTCCTCATGACGACGATCTACATGCGCAAGCCGCTCGACTTCAGCGTGTTTCCCGCGCTTCTCCTCGGCACCACGCTCCTCAGGCTCGTCCTCAACGTCGCGACCACCCGGCTGATCCTCTCGATCGAGACGCAGGACGCCGCGGCGGCCGACGGCGCGGCGGGCCACGTGATCCAGGCCTTCGCCGACTTCGTCGCCGGCTCGAACGCCGTCGTCGGAACGATCATCTTCATCATCCTCGTCATCGTGCAGTTCGTGGTCATCACGAAGGGCGCGACGCGCATGTCGGAGGTCGCGGCGCGCTTCACCCTCGACGCGATGCCCGGCAAGCAGATGGCGATCGACGCCGATCTCTCCGCGGGCGCGATCGACGAGAAGGAGGCCCGCGCGCGCCGCGAGGAGATCTCGCGCGAGGCCGACTTCTACGGCGCGATGGACGGCGCCTCGAAGTTCGTCCGCGGCGACGCGATCGCGGGCATCGTCATCACGATCATCAACATCGTGGGCGGCTTCATCATCGCCAAGTTTCAGCTCGGCTGGACGGCCGGCGAGGCCATGAAGACCTTCATGCTGCTCGCGATCGGAGACGGCCTCGCCTCGCAGCTTCCCGCCTTCCTCGTGGCCATCGCCGCCGGCCTCATCGTGGCCCGCGCGGGCGGCGGCAAGACCGTGGGCGAGGAGATCCCCGCGCAGCTCGCCTCGCAGCCGATGGCGCTCTACCTGATCGCGGGGTTCCTCTTCCTCCTCGCCTTCACGCCGCTTCCTGCCATTCCGCTCATTGGCGGGAGCATCCTCTTCGGCGGCACCGCCTATGCGATGCAGTGGAGCAAGAGACGGCAGGCGCTGAACGCTCTCGAGAAGGAGCGGACCGACGCGCAGCGGAAGCCGCCCGAGCAGCCGAAGGTCGAGGAGCTTCTCGCGGTCGACACGCTCGAGCTCGAGGTGGGCTACTCGGTCGTCGCGCTCGTCGACACGGCGCGGGGCGGTGACCTCCTCGACAGGATCGCGGGCATGCGCCGCCATCTCGCCGTCGAGCTCGGGCTCGTGATGCCCTCCGTGCGCATCCGCGACAACATGCAGATCGAGCCGAACGACTACCGCATCAAGATCCGCGGCGCCGTCGTCGGGTCGGGTTCGGTCTATCCGAACCTCCTGATGGCCATGGACTCGGGCGTCGCCCACGGCACGCTCGACGGGCTTCCCACCAAGGAGCCCGCCTTCGGCCTCGACGCGATCTGGATCGAGCGAGGCCTGCGCGAGAAGGCCGAGATGGCCAACTGGACGGTGGTGGACGCGACCAGCGTGCTGGCCACGCACCTGTCCGAGCTGGTTCGGCAGCACTCGGACGAGCTCCTCACCCGCGAGGAGGTCTCGAACCTCGTCGCCCAGCTCAAGCAGAAGAGCCCGAAGCTCGTGGACGACCTCATTCCCGGCGTGGTCAAGCCGAGCGACCTCCAGAAGATCCTGCAGGCGCTGCTGCGGGAGCGCGTGGCCATCCGCGATCTCGAGACGATCGTCGAGACGCTCGCCGAGTGGACGCCGCACACGAAGGACCACGACGTGCTCGTCGAGTATGTCCGCAACGGACTGAAGCGCGCCATCTGCGCCCAGTACAGCGAGGTCGACGCGCGCGGCCGCTCGAAGCTGCGCTGCGTCACCATGGACCCCGCGCTCGAGGACACGATCTCCGGCTACATCGACCGCAATCCGTCGGGGACGACATTCTCGATCCCGCCGTCCTTGGCGAATCGGATCGCCCGCGCAGTCGCGGAGACCGCCCGCCCGCTCGCGGAGGTCGGGGCGAAGGTGGTCGTCCTCGCCTCGCCGTCCGTGCGCGCGCAGGTGCGGCAGATTCTCGAGCCGCACATTGCGGAGGTCGCCGTCCTCGGGTACAACGAGATCGTCCGAGGAACCGATGTCGAGAGCGTTGGCCTCGTGCAGCTTCCCGCGGCGTCGCAGAACGGCGTCGTCGGCGCTGCCTGAGGCGACGCTGCCCGCGCGGCAGCGAAAGATGCGATGATGCGGTGGCTTCTTCCTTCCAGCGGGTTCCGCTGGCGACGCGCGCGATGTTGGCGCATGCGATGATGGTGCAGGCGAGGAAGTTGCCGAGACATTCGCCGCATTCCGCCCGGCGGCGGAACGCAGGAAGCGTGTGGCGATCGCGGTGATGTGCTAGGAGGGCACTCCGTTGAAGCTGAAGACCTACCGCGCGTGGACGATGGCCGAGGCCCTGACCTTCGTGAAGGCGGATCTTGGTTCCGACGCGGTCATCCTGCACACGAGGACCTTCGACCGAGGTGGCTTCCTCGGCTTCGGAAAGCGCACCGTGGTCGAGATCACGGCCGGGCGCGCCGCAGACCTGCCTCGAGAGGAGGATGCGACCTCCGCGGGGGCATCGGCGCCCTCGCGCGCCGATGCGCGCCGCGCCGCCGTCCCGGCGGGAGAGGTCGTGCGCCAGTCGGTCGCGAGCCGCGCCTATGGCGAGAGCCGCGCGTCCGGGCGCGCGGTGGCGGAGGCTCCCGTCGACCAGGCTGCGGAGCGCGAGAAGACGCGGCGTCTTGCGCTCGCGATGTCGATTCAGCTCGAGAGGCAGGCCGATGTCCGCGACGCCGCCGCACAGAACGAGCGTGCGACTGAGGCGGCTGCACAGATAGCCGCCACACCAGGAAAGGTCCACGCAAGGCAGCCGGCTTCCGCAGCGGACACCAAGCCCAGGCCTGCGGACGCTGCGTCCGTTGCAGTGGGCGCTGCGCCGCTCTCCACTCAACCCACGCATCCGATGCCGCCGTCGACGGCCGCGGCGCAGCGGTTCGTTCTGGTCGCGCAGCCGATCGAGGCGGGATCGGGGCAGCAGGGCGGACTTGAGCGCTTGGCGTCTGCGGTCGTCGCGGCCCCAGTGGCCAGCCAGACCGCAAGCCCTGCGTCGCCACCCGTTCGCGCCGCGGCTGCGGAGACCGCCGAGGCGACGCCGATGTGGCCGATCGAGCGCTCCGTGACCGTCGAGGCGTTCGGCTTCGATGGAGATGCGTCGCGGCCTGACGCTCGAGCGAAGGCGCCTGCCGAGGCAGCGGCGTCGGGGGCCGCGCTCGATGAGCTTGCAGAGATCTCCGCCTTCGTCGGCCGGGTCCTCCGCGAGGAGCACACCGCGCTCGCAGCGGAGGCGCCTCGGGGCGCGGGGCGGCCAAGAGTCGAGTCTCCCGCCCCGAGTGCGCGCACGGCGCCGCAGTCCGACGCGCGTCCTGCGCCGCACAGCGCCATCGGGGACCTCCTCGAGCCGCACTACGCCCGCCTGATCGAGCAGGAGGTCGCGGAGGTTCTCGCGCGCCGCATCCTCGACGGCGTGTCTGCGGAGCTTGCGGATGCCGTCGACGCGGGTGCCACCCCGTCGGAGCGCGTGGTCCGCGAGGCGATCGAGCGGCGCATCGCTGCGCTCCTCCCCTCGGACGACTGCGATGGCCTGATCGGTCGACTGATGCTCGGCGGGCGACTGGCGGCCTCCGCCTTGGAGAACGGCGAGGCGCATCGCATCGCCTTCGTCGGCCCCACGGGTGTCGGCAAGACGACGACCTTGGCCAAGATCGCCGCGCAGCTCAAGTTGAAGCGCGGACTCCGCGTGGGAATCGTCGCGGCGGACACCTACCGCATCGCGGCGGTCGAGCAGCTGAGGACCTACGCCGCGATCCTCGAGCTTCCCGTCGAGGTGGCGTCGTCGCCCGCAGAGGCGGCAGCCGCCTGCGACCGGCTCGCGGCGCAGGGCGTGGAGGTCATCCTGATCGACACAGCGGGGCGCAGCCAGAACGACCGCATGAAGCTGTCCGAATTGCGAGCGTTCCTCGCCGCCGCAGCGCCAGACGAGACGCACCTTGTCCTCTCCGCCACCGCAGGCGAGCGCACCCTCGTGCGGGAGGCGGAGGCCTTCGGAAAGGTGGGAGTCGACAGAATCGTCCTCACCAAACTCGACGAAGCCGCGTCATTCGGTACCCTGATCAACCTTGTCGAGCGGCTTGGCAAGCGCGTGAGTCTCCTCACGAACGGGCAGGAAGTCCCCGATCACATCGAGTGTGGGCGCGGTCGCCGTCTGGCCGAGCTCGTGATGGGCAGCGAGGTGCGATGATGCATGAGGGAACCGCTTCGTTGGATCAGGCAGAGCGGCTTCGCCGTCTTGTCACGGCGCCAAGAGGCGTCGCGGCCGAGCCACAGCAGGCTGTTCCGCATGCCGTGAGCGTGAGCCCCGAGAAGGCGCGCGAGCGGGCGCGGCCTGTCAGGCTCGCGCGCGCGATCGCTGTCTCGAGCGGGAAGGGTGGGGTCGGCAAGACCAACCTCGCGGTGAATCTCGCGGTCGCGCTCGCAGCGCAGGGAAAGCGCGTGGCGCTTCTCGACGCGGATCTTGGCCTGGCCAACGCGGATGTCCTTTGTGGAATCACGCCGCGCGCCACACTCGAGGATGTCGTGACGGGCGATCGCTCGATCGAAGAGGTCATGGTGCAGGCTCCAGGCGGGTTTCGGCTCGTGCCGGGGGCATCGGGCGTGTCGCGGCTTGCGGACATGGGCCAGCTGCAGCGGCGCATCGTGCTTGAGCAGCTGATGTCTCTCGAGCGCAGCGTCGACGTGCTCGTGGTCGACACTGGCGCGGGAATCGGCGCGAACTCCATGGCTTTCGCGGCGGCCGCGCACACGATCCTCGTTGCCACGACTCCCGAGCCCACCTCGATCGCAGACGCCTATGGCGCCATCAAGACGCTGGTGGCGCGAGGCTGTCGCGATGGAATCCAGCTTGTCGTGAACATGGTCGAGGACGAGGCGGAGGGCGTGCAGGTCCATGCCCGCGTGGACCGCGTGGCGCGTGCGTTCCTCAACGCGCGCGTCGGATATGCGGGGGCCATCCCGCGCGATGCAGCCATCCCTCTCTCGGTGCGTCGCAGGGAACCTGTCCTGGTGTCGATGCCCGATGCGCCTTCGTCGCGCGCGATCCGTTGGATCGCAGCCGCGCTTTCGGGCGATGGCTCGGCAACGGCTCCTGCGGAGGTCCGCGCGGGATTCCTCGCGCGGCTCGCCGCTGCGCTCTCGGGCAGATCCCAGCGTCGTTCCTGAGCAGCGCGCACAGAGGGCTGCATTTTCCACCATACGCGGCCTTCAAGCCGATGACTGAACGCCCCGACGCAGAGCCGTCGCGGGCACGCGTCTTGCGCGTTGCGCAAGTTGTGCCGCAATTGCTGCGCGCTCCGCGACATGCCCAGCCTCCACAAACCCATTCCCCGCATTCCGATTCCGCAGGCAGCCGCGGGCTGCATCGCCTTCGCAGCGTTCGCCGTGGCAATCCTTGTTGGGATCGGAACACCGAACCCCGTTGATGTCATCCTCTCTCGCGCGCTGGTGGCGATGGCCTGTGGATTCGGTGTGGGATATGCGGTCGGGGTCGTGTGCGAGTGGCTGGTCGCCCAGGAAGTGGCTCGGCTCGAGGCGCTTGTCGAGGAGGAGACCAAGGCGCTCGAGGCGAATCGCGAGGCAGCGACGCCCGAGGGCGTGGAAGTCCTTGACGAGGAAGACCTTGGCGTAGTCGAGGAGTGGGGCGGCCGCAAGCAGGCGCGAGCGATGGCGCGTGACGATGACGGCGCGGAGGCTGCGGCCTGAGCGGTGTTTCTCGATGCGCCTTGCGCGTGCATTTTGAAAAGAATTCCAACGGGGAGCGAAAGGGCCTTGCGCGCTTTGGATTCTCGTTATACTGACCAAGCCCCGCGCATCATGGATGATGTAGAGGGCACTGTCTGCTGAAGCGGGCGTCGGTCTGTTGCACCAACCATGAGGCGCATCAGGGCGATTCGTGCGGATGGAGGCATGTTCCGCGTTGGCGCGTGGTTTGCCAACGGGGTGTAGGGCGCGTGGAGTGCGTGTCCGAGGCGAATGGATCTCGCAAAGTTCGTGGGTGCCGCTCTTCGGAGCGGAACGATTGTCGGCCGATGCCCCAAGCGGGCATCGTGCAAGCCGGCGAAGTCGACCCGCGTGCGCAGCGCTTCCCTTCATCTCGGCCCTTCACCGCACCACAGGCTGCCTGGAGAGCAGTCTGCTGGAGGTCTTCCCAAGCGGCACTTCGTTCGCCGTTGCGGGAAGATCGATGGTTGACCGGTCGCGAGACCGGTCAGGGATCGACGGCGAGTCGACGCGTGGCCAACGGGTCCGCTGCGGATCGCCGACAAGATGACTGGTCACACAGACGAATGGTCAAGGAGCCGACCGAATGTCAAGGACCGTACGAGAGCACTCGCGTGGCGCATCGCCGTCTCGGAAGCAAGCCGTCGCTGCAGCAGTCGGGAAGGGGGAGGCCGCCAAGCGCGAGCCCGCCGCGCGCGGACGTCGCACCAAGGCGGAGGCCCCCGTCGTGACCACCGCAAGCGACACGCCCACGGCCGTGTCGCCCCGCATCCCAAAGCAGCCTCGCGCGGGCAAGACAGCCGCGCAGTCCGCCACACGCACGGTCGCCAAGTCGACGGCCTCGGCCGCCGCCGCGACGCGCGCCGCGAAGGCGCCGCCCAAGCCCGTTCCGCTCTCCGAGCGCCCAATCGACCAGATCTGGCGAGAGTACCGCGCCACTCCGACCACGGAGGTCCGCAACTTCCTCATCGCCCGACACCTTGAGCTCGTGGCCTACGCGGCCGAGCGGTTGCACAAGCGCCTCCCGAGCGAAGTCGAGATCAACGACCTCAAGAGCGCTGGCGCGTTCGGGCTCATGGACGCCGTCGACTCCTTCGACCCGGAGCGTGGCGTCAAGTTCGAGACGTTCTGCACGCAGCGCATCCGCGGCGCGATGTTCGACGAGCTGCGCTCGATGGACTGGGTGCCGCGCCTCGTGCGCAGCCGCACCGCCAAGGTCGAGAAGGTGCGCAAGTCGATCGAGATGGAGACGGGCAGCAAGCCGACCGAGGACGAGGTCGCGGCCCGGCTGAATGTCTCGGGCGACGAGTTCGAGAAGCTCCAGAAGGACTCGCGCCCCGTGTCGATGGTCAGCCTCACGCGCAAGTGCTTCGAGACAGACGGCTCGAAGGATGTGCGCGAGATCGATGTCGTCGAGGACGGTCGTCAGGAGAATCCGCTCCAGGCCGTGCAGAAGCAGGACCTGCAGGCGCTCATCACGAAGGGCCTCTCGCGCGCGGAGCGGCTCATCGTCATCCTGTACTACTACGAGGAGATGACGATGAAGGAGATCGGCGCCACGCTCGATCTCTCGGAGAGCCGCGTGAGCCAGATGCACTCGTCGATCCTTGCGCGGCTGAAGGCGCAGATGCAGCACCGCGAGTCGGCGGGCGAGGAATAGGGCCGCGGCCGCGCGAAGGAAACCGAAAGCACCAGGGCCCCGACGCGCGTCGGGGCCCTGTTCCATCACGGGGGAGGCTCTTCTCAGTCGAGCCGCTGGACCATCAGGTTGGTGAACTCGATCGGGCAGCCGTGGCTCTGGAGCGCGATCGGTCCCTCCTTGGCGACGCCGGGGAGGTTCGCGTCGACGATCACGTGCTTCCCGTTGAGCCACACGTTCAGCGTCTCGCCGACCATGCGGATGCGGAAGCGGTTCCACTCGCCGATGGGCGCATCTGCGGGCACCCTCGGTGTGACGGCGGCGCGGACCTCAGCGGGCATCGATGGATCCGTGCGATATCCCCACACTTCGCCCGACCCGATGGGCCATGACCAGATGTTGACCTGGCTCTTCGAGTTGCCGCGCAGGTAGATCCCGCTGTCGCGCTCCTCGACCTTGACCATCTGCTCGGTGCCGTCCGCGTTGCGCGCGATGCTTCCGTCGGGCCCGATCACGGGGCGGTTGACCTCCCCTTGATGCTCGCTGGTCCAGCGCCAGTCCGCGATCATCTCGAAGTCACCAAAGCTCTGCTCCGTCCACAGATTGGCGCCCTTGCCGTCGAAGCGGAGGACGCCGCCCCGCACGGTCCAGTGCTCGCTCGGAGCGCGCTCGCCGCGGTCGGAGCCTTCCTTCCACCCGTCGAGCGTGAAGCCATCGAAGATGGGCCTCATGCCCGCCGCAGCCAGATCGGCCACGAGGTCGTCCGAAAGCGCCGGCTCTGCGGGCGGGAGTTCGCGAATGCGAAGGTTGCGGAACCAGATCTCGCTGCCCTCCGCCTCGAGGCAGATGAAGCCCTTGCGCGGACGCGCATCGCTGCAGCCCGAGACCTCGACGCCGTTCACCTCGAGCTTGATCGCGCCCTTGTCGCAAGTCACGCGGTAGTGGTTCCACTCGCCCGCGCCCTTCGTGGTGCGCGCGCTCGGCAGGCAGCGTTCCCAGCCCGCTGGGTGCGGACGGTCGGGAGTCATGCGTGCGCCCCAGATCGAGAAGATGTCGCCGTGGCCCGTGTAGAGCGTGCGGCCCTCGCCGTCGACAGCGTCGGGCGTGAGCATCACCTGCACCTCGATCGAGCGCGAGAAAGGAACGCCCTTCGCGCAGTAGGGGTCGCTCCACACGAAGAGCCCCGCGTTCCCTGTCTCGCTGAGGTGCTTCCACTCGAACTCGAGCACGAAGTTCTCGTAGGCCTTCTCTGTCCGAAGCAGCCCGATGGGAAGACCTGTGCAGCGGATGACTGGCCCGCCCGACTCGTCCTTCGCGACCGTCCAGGTCGACTCGGCGGTGTTGATGCGCACCCACCCGTCGAGATCGCGGCCGTTGAAGAGCTCGACGAACTGCGCCTCGGCCGCGGCCTCCGGCATGCGGGGCTGTGCGGTCGCAACGGGCGAAGTCGCCGAGGCGGGAACAACGGAGAGAAGCGCTGCGCAGGAAAGCGTGGAAAGAAGCTGCATCGGAGCAGACTATCGGATGAGCCGCGGTCCGCGTGGCGCGATCGAAGCGCGGGTCGGCAAATCCTGCGCGCGCTCTCAACCCAATCGAAACAGTTCCCACACAAACGAGGGCTAGTTTCCCCCGCGTTCCCTCAGGCGAACGGCCCGCGGCGTCCTCGCCCGGGCAACCCGACCTGTACGGAACCCTGTCTTCATTCAAACCAACCCTTGATCGGGGTCGGTGGAGGACGGGAGTAGGTTCATTGTGCCGAGGTAAGTGCCCTCGGTCTCGGACAGAGTCCTCAGACGGTAGACCCCAAGAGAAGGAACCCTTTCATGAAGAGCAACCTGAGCATGCTGCTCGCGACCGCGGGCTTCGGCCTCGGCCTCGCGGCCTCGGCGAACGCCGCCGAGATCCTCGTCACGGCCGACATCGCGACCTCCACCACCTGGACCGCGAACAACACCTACAACCTGCAGAACCAGATCTACGTGCTCCCGGGCGCCACGCTCACCATCGAGCCGGGCACCGTGATCGCCAGCACCACGAACCTCGGCGGAAGCATCGCCGTCACCCGTGGCGCGCGCATCATCGCGGAAGGCACCAAGGACCAGCCCATCATCTTCACCTCGAAGGCCGATGTCGCGACCTGGACGAACGGCGACCCGAAGACGGGCGCGCTGCGCGTCGTGTGCAACGAGTGGGGCAACCTCACCATCATGGGCAGCGCGTACATCTCCGAGGATGCGACCCCGGGCAACACGGCTGGCTTCAATGCGAACAACGTCGCGGTCATGGAGGGCCTCACCGCGTCGAGCCCGAGCGACACGCGCGTCCTCTACGGCGGTGGCAACGACGACGACAACAGCGGCGTCCTCTCCTACGTCAGCTTCCGCTACGGCGGCAAGGTGATCGGTCTCAACAACGAGCTCAACGGCCTCTCGCTCGGCGGCATCGGCCGCGAGACCGTGATCAACCACGTCGAGATCATGAACAACGTCGACGACGGCATCGAGATCTGGGGTGGAACCGTCAACATCAAGAACTTCGCCATCTGGAACATCGGCGACGACAGCTTCGACATCGACCAGGGCTGGCGCGGCAAGGCCCAGTTCGGCCTGATCGTCCAGGGCTACTCCGCCAACGCGGCGCAGGGCTCGGGCGTCGGCGACAACGCGCTTGAGTTCGACGGCGCCGAACAGTCCGACTACCAGCCCGTCACCACCGCGGTCCTCTACAACATGACGATCATCGGCGACAGGGGCACGACCGGCGCCAACGGCTGCGACCACGCCATCGCCTACCGCGACAACGCGCGCCTCCAGGTGCGTCAGTCGATCTTCATGGACATCGGCGAGCGCATCGTGCAGATCGACAACGTCGACGGCGACGGTGGCGCAGGCTACGGACACAACGGCACCCACACCTGGGCCCAGACCTGGACGACCCCGTTCAACGTCTACCCGAGCGTGAACGCGCCCGCGAATCCCGCTCAGTTCTACACCGCGCAGACCAGCGGCATGCTGAACGAGATCAAGGACTCCGTCTTCTTCAACAACACCTTCTCGACGGCCTACACCGAGGCGAATGCCCGCGGCGTCTTCGACGCAGGCAACGCCAACGTGATCTCGGCGAAGGCGAGCCCGATCGTCTCGATCACCCGCGGCCCCGTGGCCAGCCCGACCGCGACCCTCCGCATCAACCCGGTGACGAACCTCGATCCGCGCGCCTCCGGCCCCGCGGTCGTCGCGGCGCTCGTCGCTCCGGCTCCGAACGACGGGTTCTTCACGCCCGTCACCTACCGCGGCGCCTTCAGCCCGACGGAGAACTGGCTCTGCACCTGGTCTGCAGCCGCGGCCTTCGGCCTCACGGCGACCACGCCCGCGCAGTGCCCGTCGCCCGTCTGCACCGGCGACCTCAACAATGACGGCAGCGTGAACGGCAGCGACCTCACCCTGCTCCTCGGTGCTTGGGGCACGGCGAACGCAGCCGCAGACCTCAACAGCGACGGCAACGTGAACGGCAGCGACCTCACGATCCTCCTCGGCGCCTGGGGCAGCTGCCCCTGACCGATCGCGAACGACACCCGTCTCGCTGACGGGAGCATGACCTTCGGCCTGATGGCGGGAAACCGCCATCAGGCCCTTTCACTCGGTGGATTCCCGCACGGAGAGACCGCATGACCCTTCACCTCGCAGCGTTCGTCTGTTTCTCGCTCCTCGGTTTCTCCGCAGGAGAGCCGCCCGTCGCGCCAGAGGAGGCGACTCGCGGGGGCCAGGCCGCGGACCCGATGGCTTTCGCGGGCGAGCTGCTCGACTTCGGCTTCGAGGCGGCCTCGTTGATTCCAGCAAATCCGCACGGCCGCGACCGCGCGCGTGTCCAGGAGATCGTGGCGTCGGCCTACATCGAGGTCGGTCGGCCTGTGGCTGCCGCCGCGCGCGCGCTCGAGATCGGCAACTGGCGCAAGGGCTCCGTCTACGGCGACCTCGCCATCGACTGCGCCCGCAAGGGCCTCGCGGACTCCGCGCGGACCTATGCGCGGTTCGCGCTCGAGGCGGTGTCGGACGGGCGCGCCGACGTGGAGGACTGGCAGCGGGACCGCGTGCGCGTGAAGGCTGCGCAGGCCTTCGCCTGGTTGGGCGACGACTCGCGGGCCGCGGTCCTTGAGAAGGGAGTGGGCGAGCCTGAGATGGGCAAGGTCGACGCCGTCGAGACGGCGCGAGGTGACGGAAGCGACTTCGACGCCCGCCTCGAGGCCGCCACGGTGGCCGTGAACACCCTGAACTTCGATCTCACGCTGAACGCGATTTCCGGCGCGATCGAGCTTGCCGCGAAGAGCAGGGGCGACGAGAGCCGCTGGGCGCGGATCGTCGATCTCCTCGGGAAGACGCGCGGCCGCATCCCGCGCGACCTCGAGATCAGGTCGTATCTCAGGCTCGCGGACGTGCGCATCGCGCAAGGCGCGAACGATGCGGCGCGTGCGCTGGTCGCCACGGCCATCGGCCTGCGCGACGGCGCGCGCTGGACGCCCGATGCGGCGCTTCCGCTCTCCGCGGACATCGCGCGTCGCCTGCATGCGGCCGGCGGACGCGACGAGGCGCTCGCCGAGCTGCGCACCGCGCTCGAGAAGTTCCGCGCGGAGATCGAGCTTGTTCCCGATGTCTTCCGCGCGGAGGCGATGCGTCCGGCGGCCGAGGCGCTCGCCGCGATGGGCGTGCGCGACGAGGCGCGCGAGCTCTTCGCGGAGCTCGTCGAGGAGGGCGCGCGCAACCCGAACGCGCGGCCCCGCGCGGAGGATCTCGCGCTCACGGCTGCGTCGCTTGCGCGCGCGGGGATCGAGCCCGATGACGCGATGTGGAAGCGCCTGCGCGAGATCCGCATGGGCCTCGTGGCGCCGTGGTGAGGCCGCGCCGAATCGTTCAGCGATGGTCAACGAGCGGCAAAGAGGTTCGGCGCGGTCGTCCGCCCCGGCGCGAGTAGGACGAACCTCGCCGCTCCGCGCATTCAGGACGCGTCAAGGAAGCGTGAATTCGTCTTGAGATGGCGCGTCGCGCGTCTGAGAAGGGCGCCCGAGTGGCCGCGAGAAGGCCGCGTTTACATCGTCTGAACAGAACGCACTTCCGTTGCTGACAGAGAACACACGCGAACGCCACTTCGCGCATGGATCCGCTCTTTACCGTGCGCAGCCTTGATGGCGCGGTGCCGTTCGCCCGCCCCCAAGGCCGCCGCAGCCCGAACCGATGCTCCGTCCCTTCCACATCCTGAGCACCGCAAGCATCGCCTTGGCCGTCGCCTCCGCCGCGAGCGCACAGCAGGATGGCACGCTGCGCGGATTCATCTCCGACCGGGACTTCGGCGGCCCCGTCTCCGGGGTGGCCGTGACCGTCATCGAGACGGGCGCCCGGATCCAGACCGACGAGAACGGGAACTTCTCCGTCTCGCTCCCCGCGGGGCGCTACACGATCGTCATCGTCAAGGAAGGCTTCGTCCGCCAGGTGCGCACGGACGTCCTCGTCGCGGAAGGGCAGCTCGCCACGCTCGAGATCGAGCTGATCGGCGAGTACGAGGACATGGACGAGTTCGTCGTCCGCGAGATCGAGCTTGGCGGCAGCGAGGCGGCGCTCCTCACGCTGCGCCTCGAGAGCCCGCAGCTCCTCGACTCGGTCGGCGCGGAGATCCTCAGCCGCTCGGGTGCGAGCGACGCGGCCGCGGCGCTCCTCCTCGTGCCAGGCGCATCCGTGCAGGACGGGAAGTACGCCGTGATCCGCGGCCTGCCAGACCGCTATGTCAGCGCGCAGCTCGATGGCGTCCGCCTGCCGACCGCGGACGCCGAGCGCCGCGCCGTGCAGCTCGACCAGTTCCCGACTGCGGTCATCGAGAGCGTGCAGGTCTCGAAGACCTTCACGCCCGACCAGCAGGGCGACGCGTCGGGCGGCGCCGTCAACATTGATCTGAAGGACATTCCCGAGGAGACCTCGATCCAGCTGAAGCTCCAGGCGGGCTACAACTCGCAGGTCTATTCGCGCGAGGACTTCCTCAGCTATCGCGGCGGCGGCGTCTCCAAGTGGGGCAACAAGCACGACCGCGACATTCCCTACGACATCATCGGCGAGAGCTGGCCCGGTGCGGTCGGCACCGACACGCGCCGCGCTCCGAGCGACTACAAGTGGTCGGTGTCGGGTGGCGGCAAGTGGGAGGCGGACGACGGCGTCAAGGTCGGCGGCTTCGCGAGCCTCTTCTATGACCGCGACAACTCCTTCTACGACAACGGCGTCGAGGACTCGTGGTTCGTCAACCCCGTCTACGGGACGGTACCCGAGTACTCCCAGGGGGCGCCCGGACTTCTCGCGTTCCAGTCGAGCCTTCTCGACGTCACGCAGGCATCGCAGTCGGTGCAGTGGGGCGGCCTGACCGCCTTTGGCGTCGAGACGGAGAACCACACGATCGGCGTGGCGATCCTCTACACGCGCCTCGCCGTCGACACGGCGACGCTGGCGACGAACACGCGCGGCAAGGAGTACTTCACGGGGCCGTCGTTCGACTGGACCTTCACGGGCTTCATCACGGAGCCGCTGCCCGACTACGACCCGACGAATCCATCGAGCAGCGCGAACACGGACCTGCTCGAGGCCTCGCCGTACCAGCGCCTCGAGACGCTGAACTACACCGAGACGACGACGACCTCGGCGATCCTCAAGGGCGAGCATCGCCTGCTCTTCGACGGGGACGACGAGTTCGACTCGGAGCTCGCGCCGATCCTCGACTGGCGCCTGTCCGCAAGCGAGGCTGTGTTCGACCAGCCCGACAAGACGCAGTTCTCGGCGTTCTGGCTGCCGCCGTCGGACTACATCGATCCATCGCTCCCCGGCATCTGGCTCGCGCTCCGTCCCGCGGAGAACATCAACCTCGGCTGGGCGCAGCACATCTGGCAGAAGATCACGGAGGAGAGCCTCCAGGTCGCTGCGAACCTGAAGCTTCCCTTCGAGGTCGAGACCGAGCGGCGCGGCTACCTCAAGTTCGGCCTGTTCCACGACCAGGTGCGGCGCTCCTACGACCAGGAGACCTTCACCAACGGCGGAGACACGAACAACTCCTACATCGGGGCGTTCGACGACCCGTGGAGCAGGGTGTTCCCCGACGAGAACCATCCGATCGTCGCCTCGACCTTCGACGTCGACTACGACGGCAACCAGCGCGTCTCTGCGCTCTACGGCATGATCGACATGCCGCTGGGCGACGAGTTCAACGTGATCGGCGGCGTGCGCTTCGAGTCGACGACGCTGCTCACCGAGGTCTACGGCGAGGACGGCGCGACCTGGTTCCCCCCGGGCGCGCTCGCGCCGATCGAGTTCGACTCGGACCCGACCGCTGCGAACGTGGACTTCTCGCAGAACGACGCGCTCCCGTCGCTCGGCCTCCAGTGGCAGGCGACGGAGGATCTCGTCATCCGCGCGGCGTGGTCGCGCACGGTGGCGCGGCAGACCTTCCGCGAGCTCACGCCCATCCTGCAGCAGGAGTACCTCGGCGGACTGCTCTTCATCGGAAACCCAGAGCTCGAGATGAGCGGGCTCACCAACTACGACCTGCGCGTCGACTACACGCCCTTCGAGGGATGGCTCTTCTCGGGCAGCTGGTTCTACAAGGCCATCGAGCGCCCGATCGAGTATGCGCAGTTCAATGCGCCGCAGAACTTCATCTACACCACGCCTCTCAACTATCCGAAGGGCACGATGGTCGGCCTCGAGCTCGAGGCGCGGATCAAGATGGAGGCGTTCGACGAGCGCCTGAAGGGGCTCGCCTTCGGCACGAACGCCACCTTCATCCGCTCGACGGTCTATCTCCCTGAGGACGAGATCGAGGAGCTCGCCGCGATCGGCTTCCCCGAGACGACTCGCCCCATGACGGGCGCGCCCGACTTCCTCTTCAACATCAACGCGACCTACGACATCGAGGAGACGGGAACGCAGCTCGCGATCTTCTACACGCTGCAAGGCGACACGCTCGAGGCCGGCGCAGGCATCGCGCGCGAGAACTTCATCCCGAGCATCGTCGCGCGCCCGTATGGCACGCTCAACTTCACCTTGCAGCAGTCGATCGCGGAGCACTGGAAGGTCTTCTTCCAGGCGAAGAACATCCTGAATCCCGAGATCCAGACCGTGTACCGCTCCGAGTACATCGGCGGCGACATCCTCAACACTTCCTACACGGCGGGCGTCGACCTCGCGATCGGCGTCGCCTTCGAGATGCAGTTCTGACGCCTTCGGCCACGGGAACGGAAACCGACGGATCCAGCACCAGACAGACGGAACCACGCCATGCGAAACCCCATCCGCCTCGCCAGCACATTCCGCAATCCCGCCCTGCGTCGCGCCGCGACGCTGCTTGCAGCGTGCGCGACGCTTTCCGCAACACCAGCGCTTGCCGACGACACTCCCGTCGCGGAGCGGATCGGCGGCATGCGCGATGCGTTCGACCGCTGGGTCGAGACGCGTCGCGTCATCTCCGAGGAGACGCGCGACTGGACGCTCGGGAAGGACATGCTCGAGTCGCGCATCGACATCCTGCGGCGCGAGCTTGCGGCCGTGCGCGAGAAGATCGCGGAGAGCGAGCGCTCGACCACGGACGCAGACCGCCGCACGGCCGAGCTCGCTGCGCAGCGCGACGCGCTGCGTGCGGCGAGCGCGGAGCTCGCCGCCATGGCGGCCGCGCTCGAGACCCGCACGAAGGAGCTTGTGCAGCGCCTGCCTGACCCGATCCGCGACCGCATCAAGCCGCTTTCGCAGCGGCTGCCCGCCGATCCCGCCGCGTCGGAGCTCCCGCTCTCGACGCGTTTCCAGAACGTGGTCGGCCTCGTGAACGAAGTGAACAAGTTCAACCGCGAGATCACGGTGACGAGCGAGATCCGCGCGCTTCCCGACGGAACGAGCGCGGAGGTCACGGTTGTCTACATCGGCCTCGCGCACGCCTACTACACGGGCGGAAACGGCCGCATCGCTGGCTTCGGCACGGGCACCGCACAGGGCTGGACCTGGACGGCCGCGAACGAGGCCGCCCCGCAGGTCGCGCGCCTGGTCGCCATCCTGAAGAACGAAAGCCCGGCTGAGTTCGTCCTCCTTCCGCTCAAGGGCATCGCCGCGAAGAGCAACTGACGCGAGTTGCGGAGAACACACATGCGCCTCTTGATTGCCTCCATCCTCACGCTCTCGCTTCCTGCCGCCGCCCTCGCGCTGCCGCAGGACGGCGCCGCGCCCGCCGCCCCTCAGGTCAACGCCACAGAGAGCCCCGCGCCTGCCCCGCGCTTTGACGACGCTGCGACAGACATGCAGCGCAAGGTCGAGGAGAGCCTGGCCGAGCTCGCCGCGCTGCGGGAGAAGATCGCCGCTGAGAAGCTGCCGCTCGTGCGCGAACTCGCGAAGCTCGAGCAGGAGATCGTCGCCTCGCGCGCGGAATTCCAGCAGGGCACGAACCTGCTCGCGACGCGCACACTCGACCTCACGAAGCTCACCTCCGAGATCAAGTCGCGCGAGGAGGAGGTCGGCTACCTCTCGACCCTCCTCGAGGAGTACCTGCGCAACTACGAGTCGGGCCTCCACATCACCGAGCTCCAGCGCGACCGCAAGGACCTCGAGAAGGTGCGCCTCGCGGCGGAGAACGAGGAGCTTCCCGCGCGCGAGCTGTTCGCGGTCCAGTCCGACATGCTCGCGAAGAGCATCGAGCGGCTCCACGCGAGCTTCGGCGGCGCGCGCTTCGCGGGCTCCGCGGTCGACGCGTCGGGCACCTTTACGGAAGGCACCTTCTTCCTTGCGGGCCCGGCTGCCCTCTTCCGCAGCGCCGACGGAACGAAGGTCGGAACGGCGGAGCAGCGGCTCGGTTCGCTCGAGCCGTCGCTGACCGCCTTCGAGGCGCCCGAGCTCGTCGCAGCGGGCGGCGCGTTCGTCGAGGGCAAGGGTGAGGCGATGCCGTTCGACCCGACGCTCGGCATGGCGCACAAGATCGCAGAGACGGAGGAGACGCTCTTCGAGCACATCAAGAAGGGCGGCCCGATCATGGTGCCGATCTTCGCGCTCGCGGGCGCGGCGCTTCTCGTCGCGCTCTACAAGTGGACCACGATGTTCTTCGTGCGCATGCCCTCCGAGCGGCGCGTCCGCGAGGTCCTCAAGGCGGTCGCCGTCGGAGACAAGTCCGTCGTCGTCGGCCTTGCGGGGCGCATGAAGGGCCCGATGGGCCGCATGCTCTCGTCGGGTGCGCAGGCGCTCGGCGCTCCGCGCGAGGTCGTCGAGGAGCAGATGTTCGAGGTCATGCACCGCACGCAGCTGCGCATGCAGTCGATGCTGCCGTTCGTAGCGATCTCCGCGGCGGCCGCGCCGCTCCTCGGCCTCCTCGGCACCGTGACGGGCATCATGAACACCTTCAGCATGATCGAGATCTACGGCACGGGTGACGTGAAGACGCTCTCGGGCGGCATCTCCGAGGCGCTCATCACCACGGAGTACGGCCTGATCGTGGCGATCCCGTCGCTTCTCCTGCACGCGTACCTCTCCTCGAAGGCACGCAAGATCTCGAACCGCATGGAGACCACGGGCATCGCGTTCCTCAACGAGGCCATGCGCCGCGAAGTGGCCGCGAAGGCGGTGCCTGCCGTCGTGTCCGCGGCGGAGCCCGCGAAGACCGAGGCCTCCAAGCCCGAGACCTCCAAGCCCGAGACATTAAGGCCCGAGCCCGCGAAGACGGAGCCGCCAGCCACCGTGTCGTGAGCGGCGAGGCCCTCGGCCATGACGATCGACTTCTCCATGTTCAACCCCGAGACGGCCGCGTTCCTCGAGCGCGCCGTCGAGATCTTCGAGACGGGCGGCCTCGCCATGGGCCCGATCGGCGTGGTCGCGTTCCTGATGTGCGCGCTCGGCGCAAACGTCTGGCTCTCGATGACCTTCTCGGGAATGCGCCGGCGCTCTCGCCGCAAGCTCGGACAATGGGCCGATCAGCCCGCGTTCGCGCGGGGAGCGCTCGGGTCGGTCGTCGGCCACGCGATGCAGGGCGGTTCTCCCGACGCGGCGTCGCTCAGCTTCGCGGAGTACCGCGCGGCCGAGCTCGATCCGTTCGAGCGCCAGCTGCGCTTCATGAAGATCTGCATCGGTGCTGCGCCGCTGCTCGGCCTTCTCGGGACCGTGACGGGCATGCTCGCCACTTTCGCGGCGCTTTCGTCCGGGTCGGGAGGCGAGCAGACGATGCAGGACATCGCCAAGGGTATCTCGGAGGCGCTCGTCACCACGGAGGCGGGCCTCGTCGTGGCGCTGCCGGGACTCTTCTTCCACTACTACCTCTCGCGGAAGCTCCGCGGGTATGAGCGCTTCCTCGAGGAGGCGGAGCACTTCTGCCGCCAGAGGCTGCGCGCGGCGGCGGCCTGAGCACACGCAAGGAACGAACGCATGGGACGATTCAGAAGCGCATCCAAGTCAGGCGGCGACGAGCCCAGCATCGATCTCGGGCCGATGCTCGACTGCGTCTTCATCCTGCTCATCTTCTTCATCGTGACCACGACCTTCGTCGACGAGACGGGCGTCGAGGTCGACAAGCCGCAGGCCGCGTCCGCGGTGCAGCTGGAGAAGACGAGCATCATGCTCGCGCTCACCAAGAAGGGCGAGGTCGTCTACGGCGGCCGCGAGATCGGCGTGAACGGCGTGCAGACGCTCGTGAAGCGCATGATCGCCAAGGAGCAGGTCCCCGTGATCATCCAGGCCGACAAGGAGGCTCCGGCGGGACTTCTCGTGCGCGTGCTCGACGAGTCGAAACTCGCAGGCGCCACCAAGGTCAGCGTTGCGAGCGCGAAGAACCGCTGAACGCGGCACAAGGCCATGTCGATGCGTCGCAAGCCATCCCTCCTGAAAGTCGCGCTCGTCCGCAGCCTCGCGGCGGCGGCGGGGCTGGTGCTTTCCATCGGCCTGTTCCTTCTGCTTCCGTTCCTCGAGCGGATCACCTCCGACCGCGACCGCGACCTCATGGTGCAGGCGGTGAACACGACGCAGGTTCCGCCACCACCTCCGCCGATCGAGGAGGAGGAGCCAGAGCCCGAGCCGGAGCCCGAGGAGCCCGAGCCGCCCAAGCTCGCGGAGGAGGCGCCGCCGCTCGACCTTTCGCAGCTCGAGCTCGCGTTGAACCCGGGGATGGGCGGCGGCGCGGCGGGCGACTTCGCAGTGAGCCTGCCCGTGGGCGGAGGCGCGGGCTCGGAAGACGGCGCGACCGACGCGCTCTTCTCGCTGTCCGACCTCGACCAGAAGCCGCGCATCATCTACGACGTGCAGCCGCAGTTCCCGCCCGCGCTCAAGAAGATCGCGCCGGCGACGGTGTACATCGTGTTCATCGTCGACCAGCGCGGCCGCGTGGAGAACCCGATGGTGCAGAGCTCGACAGACTCCGCGTTCGATGCGCCCGCCCTCGCGGCGGTCCGACAGTGGAAGTTCGAGCCAGGGAAGCGCAACGGCGAGCCCGTGCGCTTCCGCATGCGCGTTCCCATCACCTTCCCGAAGCCGGGCTGAGCGCGCAGCGCCTCCGCCGATCGACGAACGACACCTCCGAAACGACCGCACCAGCCAGGACAGAACCATGCACGCGATCCGAAAAGCACAGAACACAGCCCTCCGCAGCACTTCCGCCCGCGTGGTCGCCTGCGCCGCCGCGTTCTCCGCGGCGTTCGCGTTCGTTGCCGACGCGCACGGGCAGTCGTCGCGCTCGCGGAAGAAGCCCGAGGTCATCGTCGCTCCCGATGTGCCCGCGCTTCCGGCGGATCAGCGCATTCCGCTCACCGATGCGCAGCGCGCGGTCTTCACCGACGAGATCTTTGAGCGCCGCTTCCTCGAGAGCTACGCCGCCGAGACCGACATCGAGCCGAAGCTCTCCGAGCCCGAGCGCAAGATCATGGTCGAGGTGCTCAAGCTCATCCAGGCCGACAAGATGGCCGAGGCAGGCGCCTACATCGAGAAGAACCGCGCTGTCGCCATGAGCGCGGTGTTCGACTTCACGCTTGCGAACATCGCATTCCAGGCGGAGAACTGGTCTGTCGCAATCGACGGGTACACCAAGGCCGTGCAGAAGTTCCCGAAGTTCCGCCGCGCGTGGCGGAACCTCGCGCTGATCTACATCCGCAACGGCGACCTCGAGAAGGCCATCCCATCGCTCACCAAGGTGATCGAGCTCGGCGGCGGCGATGCGACCATGTACGGGCTCCTCGGCTTCGCCTACTCGAACTCGGAGAGGCCGATCGCCGCGGAGAGCGCATACCGCATGGCGATCCTGCTCGATCCCGCCACGCGCGACTGGAAGCTCGGCCTCGCAAAGAGCTTCTTCAAGCAGCGCCGATGGCCCGACGCCGTCGCGCTCACGGCGGAGCTCATCGGCGAGACGCCCGACGCGGCCGACCTCTGGCTCCTGCAGGCGAACGCCTACATCGGCATGGGCGAGATCATGAAGGCCGCGCAGAACTACGAGGTCGTCGACCGGCTCGGGAAGACGACCGTCGACAGCCTCAACATGCTCGGCGACATCTACGTGAACGAGGAGCTCTACGACCTCGCCGTCGGCTGCTACATGCGCGCCATGGAGCGCACGCCGCTCGGTGCGGCCGAGCGGCCGATCCGTGCGGCCAAGGTGCTCGTCGGTCGCGGCGCCTCGCTCGAGGCTGAATCGCTTCTCGGCAAGGTGGAGTCCGTCTACGGCTCGGCGCTCTCCGAGGCCGAGCGGAAGGACATCCTGAAGATGAAGGCGCGCATGGCGGTCGTGCGCGGCGCGGGCGACGACGAGGCGCGCATCCTCGAGGAGATCGTGGCGATCGACCCCCTCGACGGCGAGGCGCTCATCCTCCTCGGCCAGTACAACGCCCGCGCGGGCGACGCAGAGAAGGCGGCGTTCCTCTACGAGCGCGCCGCCAAGATCGAGAGGTTCGAGGCGGACGCGAAGGTGCGCCACGCGCAGCTGCTCGTGGGGCAGGGGAAGTACGCGGATGCACTGCCGCTCCTGAGGAGCGCGCAGCAGATCAAGCCGCGCGAGACGATCCAGCAGTACATGGAGCAGGTCGAGCGCGTGGCGCGCGGGCGATGACCGCGCGCCCGCCGCGTCAGCTGCGCTTCTGCTCGAGCTCTTCCCAGCGCGCGTAGAGCCGCGCGATCTCCGCCTGCGCGGCGCCCGCCGCGTCGCAGGCCTTCGCGTACGCGCCGTGGTCCGCGATCAGCTTCGGGTCGTTGAGCCTCGCCTCGAGGTCGGCGTGCTTCTTCTCGGCCGCCGCGATCGCGGCCTCCATGCCATCGAACTCGCGCTGCTCGTTGTAGGAGAGCTTCTTCTTCGCGGGCGCGGCGACCGAAGCACCCGCCGCGGGAGCGGACGGAGCGGGCCTCGCGGCCGTTGCGCTTGCCTTCGCGGCCGCGTCCTCCGACTCCGCAAGGGCCCGCAGCGCCTGCTCGAGGCTCGCGACGACGCGCGGCGTTCCGTCGGGCGCCCCGAGAACCACTATGCGCGTCGCGAGCGCCTCGAGCATCGCGCGGTCGTGCGTGACGAGGAGCGTGGCGCCCGGGAAGGTCTCGATCGCGTCCTCGAGGACCTCGAGCGTGGGAATGTCGAGGTCGTTCGTCGGCTCGTCGAGGACGAGGAGATCCGCCGTCTCGAGCATCATGCGCGCGACATGGGCGCGCGCGAGTTCGCCGCCCGAGAGCATCGACACCGACTGGAGAAGCTGCTCGTCTCGGAAGAGGAACCGCCGCGCCCAGCTCTTGATGTGCATCTCGCTGTCGCGGAAGCGCACCTTCTCGCCCGTCTGCGAGATCGCGTCCTGGAGAAGCGCGCCTTTCGGGAACTCGGCGCGCGTCTGCGACATGGCGACGGTGCGCGGCGCGGGGTCGGCGAGGCGCACGCGTCCCGCATCGGGCGCGAGCTCTCCCGTGAGGACGCGCAGGAGCGTGGTCTTCCCCGAGCCGTTCGGGCCCATGAGGCCGATGCACTCGCCGGGCGCAACATCGAGGTCGAGACCCTGGAAGAGAAGCTTTCCGCCGAGCGACTTCGAGATCCCTTCCGCGGAGAGAAGAAGCCGCGTCTTCCGCCCGCTCGAGGAGAAGTCGATTCCCGCGCTTGCGGCGTTTGCGGCGGCGTTGCGCGCGGAGAGCTCGGCGAGCTCGCCGCGGCGTTCGGCGCTGTCCGAGATGCGGGCCTCGCTCTTCGTGCGGCGCGCCTTCGCGCGGCGGCCAAGCCAGCGATCGTCCTCGCGCACGGTGTTCGCGAGCGCCTGCTCGGCCTTGGCTTGGCGCTCGAGGAACTCCGCGCGGCGGCGGCGGAACTCGCTGTAGTTGCCGTCGACCGAGAGCGTGCCCTCTGGGTAGGCGCGCGAGAGCTCGATGATGCGCGTCCCGCAGTTCTCGAGGAAGACGCGGTCGTGCGTCACGAAGATCACGGCGCGCGCGCGAAGATCGTGACTTCCGCGCAGGAGGAAGTCCTCGAGCCACGCCAGACCTTCGACATCAAGGTGGTTCGTCGGCTCGTCGAGATAGAGGAGGTCGGGCGTTCCGCCCGCGGACGCGAGCGCGCACGCGACCGAGAGCCGCTTCTTCCATCCGCCCGAAAGCGTGTTCGCAACGGCGTCCATGCGGGCGTCGTCGAACCCGATCTTGCCGAGGATCACGGTCGCGAGGACCTCGGCCTCGTGACGGTCGCCGTGTGCGCCCGCGGAGGAGAGCGCAGCGTCGGTCGCTGCACCAAGCGCCGTCACGCCATCGGCGAACTCGTCGCGCTGCGGCACATAGACAGCGACCGTGCCACGCGGTGTGCGGATCTCGCCTGAGTCAGGCTGCTCGCGCCCCGCGAGCATGCGCAGAAGCGTCGACTTCCCCGCGCCGTTCGGCCCGATCATGCCGATCCGCTCGCCTTCTGCGATCGACACCGACACCCCGCGAAAGAGCTCGCGCAGGCCGTGGGACTTGGAGAGCGCCGTGGCGGTCAGCAGCACGAGACCGTCCCGACCGACGCGGGCACCAGGATCTCTGCGGTCGTCTTCGCAAGGACTTCCTCGACGGTCACGCCCGGAGCAAGCTCCTTGAGCATGAAGCGGCGCCGCGACTTGTCCATCTCGAGGACACAGAGCTCCGTGATGACCATGTCGATGCACTTCTGGCCCGTCAACGGCAGCGTGCACTTCGGGATGATCTTCGACTCGCCCTTCTTGTTCACATGCTCCATGACGACGATCACGCGCTTCACGCCCGCGACGAGGTCCATCGCGCCGCCCATCCCCTTGACGAGCTTGCCGGGGATCATCCAGTTGGCGATGTCGCCTTCCTGCGAGATCTCCATCGCTCCGAGGATCGCAAGGTCGATGTGTCCGCCGCGGATCATGGCGAAGCTGTCTGCGCTCGAGAAGAACGAGTGGCCGGGCACGCCGGTCACCGTCTGCTTGCCCGCGTTGATGAGGTCGGGGTCGACGGCGTCGTCTTCAGGGAACGGGCCCATCCCGAGGAGGCCATTCTCGGATTGGAGCCAGACCTGCATGCCCGCGGGCACATAGTTCGCGACGAGGGTCGGCATGCCGATCCCGAGGTTCACGTAGAAGCCGTCGCGGAGTTCCTGCGCGGCGCGCTGGGCGATCTGGTTGCGGTCGAGTGGCATAGGGGATCGGGATGATAGGGACTGCGGGCGCGACTCACCCGATCGCGAGCAGCGGGGCGGTTGGGTCGCCGAGGAAGGTGCGAATCGAGGGTACTGACCCGGCCACGGTCGTGCAGAGAGTCGCGGTGGAGCAGTTCCCGCATCTGACGAGGACGACCTTTGGAGGGTGTCCAAGGACTGCGCTGCGATGGCGGAAATCGAGATCCTTCGTCAGGATCGCCAGCCCTCGAGCCCGGGCCTCGCCCCAGAGCACGGTATCGCTTGCGCGCTCGAGGCCCAACGAGAGCACATGCCTGCATCCGGGGAGATCCTGTTCCAGGAAACTCTCAAGCACACGAGGAAGGTTCTGGTCGATGAGCAGCGCCACGGGTTCGCTTGATCAGAGTTCCTGATGAAAGCTCTTGATGAGAGCTCTTGATGAGAGCTCTAGGCAGCAGGCGGAGCGATCGAGAAGTTCCGCTCGCGCTCTGCGGCGAAAGCAAGGCAGGCGCGAATGTCTTCGAGCTCGAGTTCCGGGAAGTCACGGACGATCTCGGCCTCGGTCATGCCGGACGCGAGGTACTCGAGGACATCGACGACAGCGATCCGCATGTCACGGATACAAGGCTTTCCGCTCCGACGATCGGGGTGGATGGTGATTCGGCTACGCCAGTCCATGTGGAGGAGAATAGCCGCCTCCACCCCTTGCAACAATACGGAAACCCGCGCGGACCGCCGCTATCCTGCGCATCCCCATGGCTTCGAACATGCACCCCGTCCTCACCCGCCTCGGCCTTGCGAACCACCCCCGACTCTGCGCGCCCGGCACTCCGAACTCCGTGACGAGCGACAACCCCGCGACGGGCGAGGCGATCGCCGCTGTGCGGCTCGAGTCGCGCGCCGACTACGAGAGCGCGGTCGCGCGCGCCGTGAAGGCGCAGGCATCGTGGCGGCAGCTGCCCGCGCCGAAGCGCGGCGAGATCGTGCGCCGCATGGGCAACGCCTTCCGCGATTCGAAGGACGCGCTCGGCGAACTCGTCTCGCTCGAGATGGGCAAGATCAAGGCCGAGGGCCTCGGCGAAGTGCAGGAGTCTGTCGACATCGCGGACTTCGCGGTCGGCCTCGCGCGCCAGCTCTACGGCCTCTCGATGCACTCCGAGCGCCCGGGCCACCGCATGTACGAGCAGTGGCAGCCGCTCGGCGTCGTCGGCTGCATCACGGCGTTCAACTTCCCGAACGCGGTGTGGGCGTGGAACGCGATGATCGCGGCCGTCTGCGGCGACGCGGTGATCTGGAAGCCGTCGCTCGTGACGCCGCTCGTTGCGGTCGCGACGAGCGAGGTCTGCTGGAAGGTGCTTCGCGAGCAGGAAATCTGGCGGCCCGAGGGCATCGACCCGGCGGATCTCTTCCCGCTCGTGATCGGCACCGACAGCGAGGTCGGCGAGCCGATGATCGCCGACCGCCGCCTTCCGCTGATCTCGGCGACGGGTTCGTGCCGCATGGGCCGGCGCGTCGGTGAAGTCGTGGCGAAGCGCCTCGGCCGGTGCCTCCTCGAGCTTGGCGGCAACAACGCGATCATCGTGATGGACGACGCCGACATGGAGATGGTCGTAAGAGCCGTGCTCTTCGGTTCAGTCGGCACGGCCGGCCAGCGCTGCACGACGACGCGGCGCCTCCTCGTCCACGAGACCGTGGTCGACGACCTCTGCGCGCGCCTCGCGAAGGCCTACAAGAGCGTGCCGATCGGCGACCCGCTCGCGGCGGGCACGCTCATGGGCCCGCTCGTCAACAAGCAGGCGGTCGCCGGCATGCGTCACGCGTGCGTCGAGGCCGAGAAGGAAGGCTGCACGCTGCTTGCGGGCGGCGTCGCGGGCATCGACCGCTTCGCGTCGAAGCCGGGCAACTTCGTCGAGCCGACGCTCTACCGCGTGCCGAAGGGCGCGCGCCCCAAGATCTGCTGCGAGGAGACCTTCGCGCCGATCCTCTATGTCTACTCGGTCGCGAACCTCGACGAGGCGATCGAGATCCAGAACTCGGTCGACCAAGGCCTGTCGAGCGCGATCTTCACGCTCAACATGCGCTCGGCCGAGCGGTTCCTCTCGACCGAAGGCTCGGACTGCGGCATCGCGAACGTGAACATCGGCACCTCGGGCGCCGAGATCGGCGGCGCGTTCGGCGGCGAGAAGGACACGGGCGGCGGCCGCGAGTCGGGCTCCGACAGCTGGAAGCAGTACATGCGCCGCCAGACCTGCACCATCAACTGGTCGAAGGACCTGCCGCTGGCGCAGGGGATCAAGTTCGATGTGTGATGTAGGTTTAGGAATTTCTCACGGAGGCACGGAGGCACGGAGTCACGGAGGCACGGAGAAGGAGAGAGGGAGAGGAGGAGAGGAACAACTCCTCTTCATCTCGCCCAAGCGTGGTGCGCACCGATTGAAAGACCTGGCCTCCGTGGGCTCCGTGCCTCCGTGAGAGACCATCTCCGTGTGAGGCCCGGCGCGTTGGCGCCGATCACTCGCCAGCAATGACGACCGACGCGATCGAGCCCTCCCACGGGCTCGACGCGCTCGCGTGCAGCTTTTTGCCGATGCGGCCGCTGCGCGCGCCGTGGTAGCCGCTCTCGAGGGCGAGCTTCATCGCGTGCGCCATGCGCACGGGGTCCTGCGCGTGGGCGATGCCGGTGTTGAGGAGTACGCCGTCCGCGCCGAGCTCCATCGCGAGCGTCACATCGCTCGGGGTGCCCACGCCCGCGTCGACGATCACGGGGTACGACGGGTCGCCGCCCGCCGCCTTGTCCTTCAGCAGTTCGAGGATCAGCGCGATGTTCGCAGGGTTCGCAACGCCGCGGCCGGAGCCGATCGGACTTCCGGCGGGCATCACGCTCGCAGCACCCGCGTCGCGCAGACGCACGGCCATGATCGGGTCGTCGCTCGAGTAGCAGAGGACGCAGAAGCCGTCCTTCACGAGTTCGCGGCATGCTTCCAGCGTGCCGACGGGGTCGGGCAGGAGCGTCTTCTTGTCGCCGAGCACCTCGAGCTTGACCCAGTGCTTGCCCGGGTTGTCGACCGAGTCGAGGATCTCGCGGCCGAGGCGCGCGACGCGCACGGCGTCTTCGGCGCTGAAGCAGCCCGCCGTGTTCGGGAGGATCGTGTAGCGCGCGAGGTCGAGGTGGTCGAGAAGCGAACGGCCCTGCGCGTCGACGAGGCGCTCGCGGCGCACGGCGACGGTGACCGCGTCGCAGCCGCTCGCGTCGAGCGCGCGCTGCATGGAGTCGTAGTCGCGGTACTTGCCCGTTCCAACCACAAGGCGGTTTTTGAGCGTGAACGAGCCGACCGTGAGCGGGGGGATTGCGAACGACTGGGTGGGTGCGGTTGCAGACATGGTTTCGAAGGAGAAGGGCTCAGCCGCCGCCGACGAGTGTCACGATCTCGATCCTGTCGCCCTCGCGCACCTCGCGGGCGGCGTGGTCGCGGCGGGAGAGCACGGTGCGGTTGACCTCGACGGCGTACGCGCGGGCGTTCGGAAGGGTGCGGGCGACGAGCTCCGCGACCGTCGTCCCCGCTGGGACGGCGGCGGGTTGGCCGTTGAGTTCGATGCGGATTTCGGCGGACATCGGAAGCCCCGATGCTACGCGGAACGGGCGCAGCCTACACTGCGCGCCGATGCGATTTCCCCTCGGAACAACCGTCGCCGCGCGGTTCCGCACCGCGATCCTCGCCTTCGGCCTGCCCGTGGCGGCTGCGCTCGGCGGCTGCGCCGACCCGACCTACGACGCATCGACGCCCGAGGCGCTCCTCGACTCGATGCAGCAGGCCGTGAAGGAGGGTCGCTACCAGGATCTGCCGCAGTTCATCGAGATCGCGGCGCGCGACATCGAGTTCGACGACGGCGTCACGGAGGCGAGCGCGATCGGCGACGTCAAGAAGAAGCTCTCCGACATGCTCGGCCAGCTTGGCCGCGTCTCCGAGAAGCTGAAGCCGCTCGTCGAGAAGGACAAGAAGAAGGCGAAGAAGGAGGTCGACCGAATCTCCGACCGCTTCGGCTTCGGGCCGATCGTCGAGCGCATCATGACGGAGCCGTTCGCGGTGCTCGACGAGTCGCGCGACAAGCTCGAGGCCGAGGACCTCGGCGACGGGACCGCAGCGCTCACCTACGAGGGGGACCCGATCGCGGGCGGCTTCGTGGCCATGATCGAGACAGGCGACGGATGGCGCATCACTGTGCCGATCGAGCTTGTGCAGTCGAACGAGTATTGGCCGCAGACGCGCCACGAGTGGGCCGTGATCGCGAGCCTCATGCTCGCGATGGAGAACTCGCTCGCGATGTTCGAGGCGGAGCTCGACGAGGGGAAGTTCAAGACCCTCGACCAGGCCAGTGAGCGCGTGGGGCGTCTCCTCGGCGAGAGCGTGATCGTCCAGAGCGTGATCTACGCGTCGATGAAGGGTAAGGACGCGGGCGTCGGCGCCGTGAAGAGGTGATTCGGGCGGTCGCGTCGCTGCGGCGGGCCCCTTGGGGTTCTGCTCGCGACAGAGCCGAAGGGCGCAACTGCCGCGCGTGTCGAGCGATACACTCAGCGCCGTGACGAGCCGATCCAACCGACTGAGTGCGTTGTGGAAGCGTCCGATTGGCGCGCTGTCCGCGACCCTCGCATTCGCCTCGCTTGCCTTCGCGGGCGCCGCCGAGTTTCCGAAGGGCGGCGACTACCGCACGACGCTGCCGGACCTGCGCGGCGCATGCGCCGTTGCCTTCCAAGGGGCCGATCTCATCGTCTGCGTGCCTGAGGCGCTTGGCCCCGGTGGCCAGGTGCTCCGCATTTCGCGCCTCGACGACGAGACGCCAGTGGTGACGGAGTTTCGGATCAATGTCGACCATGCGGTCGATGTCGCCGTCTCCTCCAGCGGAACGATCGCAGTCGCGGACTCCTCCGGCTCCGTCTGGGTTGGCGGCGAAATCCCGGTTCCAGCCGATGGATCTGCGAAGGGGCTCGAGGAGTGGAAGTGGCTCGTTCGGAACCCCGCGATGCGGCCGGCGGGCGTTGCGTGGATCGGCGACCGCGTCGCCGTCTCCGACGCGCGCAGCGGCGAGATCGTGATGTTCACGCCGAGCGGACTCGAGGAGGCGCGTCTTGGCCGAGGCACGCTCGGTGAGCCGCGGGGACTCGCCGCCGCCTCTGACGGCACGCTGTTCGTGGCCGATCGCATGCACGACTGCCTCTGGCGCTTCGACCGCGCGGCCGATGGCTCCTACAAGGCTTCGCCGAAGCGCATCGCGGAAACAGGCTTCAATCCAGGTCAGGTGAGCGCGCCTGACGACGTGTTCGTTCTCGAGAAGTCCGGCGCTCGGTGCCTGCTCGTGGCAGACGAACTCAACCACCGCGTCCATGTGCTCTCCGACCAAGGCGAGTTCATCGGGTTCTTCGGCATGCACGCGTTGATCCCGCGGATGGGCGAGGGCCGGATCCATTATCCGCGTTCCCTTGCCGTGGCGGCCGATGGGGTCACGCTCGCGGTTGCAGAGGCGTTCGAGGACCGCGTGCAGATCTTCGGCCTGAAGCCAGAGGCGGATCCAGTCGACGCTTCCGCGAACAGGGCGGAGTTCATCTCGAGCCACTTCGGCTCCGACGCTTCGTGCGCGGCCGACCTCCTCGCGGTCCACGATGTCGAGACGGAGTCGATCGCGCTGTGCGACGCGCGCACGACGCCGCCGATCCATATGTCGATCATCGGTGGCGGCGGGGCACTTCCGCAGCGATTCGGCGAGGTCACCGCCGTCGGCGTCGAGCCTGTGACCGGGCGCGTCTGGGTGGCCGACCGCGGGCATGCGCGCATCGATGTCTTCGATGTCGCGTGGGACCGCACCAAGGAACCGATCGTCGACCTCTTCCTGCCGAAGCTCGCGCGTTCGATGGATGTCGAGCGACTCGTCCGCGGGACCGACCGTCGGACGCCAGAGATCACGGACATTCTGCTCGCCGTTGGAGAGCAGGGAGTCGAGGTGATGCTCCTCGACCGCGCCAACCGCGGCGTCCACCGCACCGACGCACGGCTGACGCCGCGCGCGACCGATGGCTGGATCCCGCTTCCGGAGGAGACCCGTTTGCCGGAGGAGCTGGCGGTGGCGCCAGACGGGCGCCTCGCGGTCGCAGATCCGGTGGTACGGCGTGTGTTCGTGCGCGATGCCGCAGGCAAGTGGACGGCGCTCTCGAAACTCGGCTGGGACTTCGTGCGCCCGAGCGGCGTGGCCTTTGACGATGCGGGGCAGCTGGTGGTGAGCGATGCGGCGCTCGACGCGATCCTCGTCTCCGAGCCGAAGGGCGCGAGGCGTGTTGGCGAGCGCGGCATCCTCGACGAGCAGTTCTACGATCCGCAGTCGATCCTTCCGTCGCCGAAGGGACTCATCGTGATCGATCGCGGCAACCATCGGTTCCAGCGCTTCGGCGAAGGCTTCACCTGGAACCTCACGGGAAGCCTCGGTCGCTACTACGACAAGAAGCGCAGGGGTTCGCCGGGTGCAGCGCCGGCTTCGACTCCCAGCGCCCCAGGTCCATCGTCGCGTCAGGGAGCCGCGCAATGACGAACTCCATCCGAGCCGACGGCTTCGCCCTCATGCTCGCGCTCGCCACGCTCGGATGCGAGCGGGAGCCAACGCAGCAAGCCGCGGCGCCAGCGCCCAAGCCCGTCTCCCCGCAGCCGGCCACGCCGCCCGTCGAACTCTCGGCGGAGGCGCGTTCGGGAACCTCGGCAGACGGGACCTACAGCGTCCGTTGGGAAGTGGTGGGCGGCGCGATCCCCGACGCGGAGCCCTTTGGGATCGCGTTCGCCGTGACCCGCGCCGATGGCAAGCCGATCGCTGCAGACGCACAGGTGTTTGTCGACGCAGAGATGCCGCACCACGGCCATGGCATGAACTTCGTGCCCATGGTCAAGCGGCAGGGCGACGATGCATTCGTCGCCGAGGGCCTGCTCTTCCACATGCCCGGCCGCTGGGTGCTCGCCATCGATGTGGGCGAGGACGGCGTTCGCGAACGGACCCAGTGGATCGTCGATGTCGAGTAGCCCGCGTCAGCTCCTGATCGCAGCCTCGGCCACCGTCGCGGTGGTGGCCGCGACGGTGCACGCCCAGTCGCAGAGACCGCCCGCGATGGATCCTGCGCGGCTTCCTCCCGAGCTTACCTCGCTCACACCGGAGGAAGTCACGCGCATCGCGCGCATGTCGCCTGTCGCCGCGTTCCCCGGCGAGCCGACCAACCGATTCGCCGACGACGAACGCGCCGCCGAGCTCGGGCAGCGTCTCTTCTTCGACACCCGTTTCTCGCCGAAGGCCGTGTCGTGCGCGACCTGCCACGACCCCGCGAAGCACTTCACCGATGGCCTGCCGCTTGCGAAGGGCGTGGGCATCACCACGCGCAACGCGCCGACGGTCGTCGACTCGGGCCGCCGCCGTTGGGTCGGCTGGGACGGCAAGTTCGACTCGCTTTGGTCGCAGGCGCTTGCGCCGATCGAGAACCCGATCGAGATGGGCGGCGACCGCACGACCGTCGTGCGCGTCGTACGCGACGACGCGGACCTGCGCGAGCGCTACGAGGCCGTGTTCGGTCCGATGCCGACGACGATCGCGCGACAGAGGGCGAGCGATCCGCTCGCGCTGCCGGCGCGACCTGCGGACGGCGTCGCAGCGGACGATGCCGCGCAGCGTTGGAACGCGCTCGACGCATCGACCCGAGATGCCATCGACCAGACGACCGTGAACATCCTCAAGGCGCTCGGCGCGTATCAGCGCACGCTGCGCTCGGGCGTCGCGCCGATCGACCGCTTCATCGCTGGGCTGCGCGGGCAGCCGGACGGCGATCTCGAGGCGCTCGACGCGTCCGCGCGACGCGGGCTTGCGATCTTCATCTCGCGCGGCGGCTGCTTCCAGTGTCACCGCGGAGCCAACTTCACCGACGAGGAGTTCCATGCACTTGGACTTGTCGGAGCGAACGGCCGCGTTCCGGACGACCCTGCGCGCCTCGCGGCCGTCGACTTCGTCCAGACGAACCCGTTCAACGCTGCCGGAAGGTTCAGCGACGCGCCTGACTCGCCGAAGGGCCAGATGGTGCGAAGCCTGAGGCGATCGCCCGAACTGTTCGGTCAGTTCCGCACTCCTCCGTTGCGGGGCGTTGCCCTCACGCCACCGTACATGCACGACGGGCGCCTCGCGACCCTCGCCGATGTCGTGCGCTTCTACGACACGCTCGAGGGGGCCGCGCCCATCGGGCATCACGGAGAGAGCGTCCTTGTTCCGCTTGGGCTCGGAGACGAAGGTCGCGCCGATCTCGAGGCGTTCCTCCGCTCGCTGACAGGCGAGGGGCCCGATCCACGGTGGGCGACGGATCCGACGAAGGCGAATGCCGGGGACCTTGGAAGGACCGTGGAACCTCCTGCGAGCGCGCCGCGAACTCAGGGTGACGACGGGCGGTAACTCGCCCGAGTTGTCGATGTCTTCGCAATGTCCGTTCTCTGCTTCGCCGACCGCCGATAGTTCTCCGACCAGCGCGTTCAGGTCAGATCTGCATCGGTCGATCTCGCTTCCGACTCGCCCGAGGTTTCGCCTTCGACCCGTTTGGATTTGAAGGTCCGACTCCCGAGGATATCTTAGGGGTCCCTTGGCCAGCGCCCTGCGGCTGGCTCATTCGTTCGACACGAGAAGAACAGCCAATGCTCCGACACCTGCTGACCGCTACCGTTGCCATCGCCACCCTGACCGCGAGCGTCGCGTTCGCCCACGAGGACGATGGCAAGGCCCGCGACCGGCAGATGCCATTCCGCGGTCCCGCGTGGTTCGAGGGCGATGGCGGCGTCGCGGGCGGCGGCTTCGCATCGACGGGCGTCCAGCTCAAGTCTTGGCTTCCGCTCAACACGATGTCGGCGGGGGCCACAAACGGCAACAGCTGCTGGGGCTGGGTCTCTCCCGCGGGTCGCGAGTACGCGATCATGGGTCTGTCGAACGGCACGGCGTTCGTCGAGGTGACGAATCCCGCGGCTGCGACCCTCAAGTCGTTCCAGACTGGTCCGACGAGCCAGTGGCGCGATGTCCGAACGCACCTCAACTACTGCTACGCGGCGTCCGAAGGCGGCGGCGGCATCCAGGTGTTCGATCTCTCGCAGCTCGACGCGACCGGCACCGTCACGCTTGTGAACACCGTCACCGCGCCGACCACCACGACGGCCGCGACCCACACGCTCGCGATCGACAACGCCAGCGGCTTCCTCTACCGCGCGGGCGGCGGCTCGAACGGCCTCCGCATCTACGACCTCAACGCGAATCCCGCGAGCCCGACCTATGTCGGCGCCTGGAGCCCGATCTATGTCCACGAGGCCGAGGTCCGCACCTTCTCGAGCGGGCCGTACGCTGGCAAGCAGATCGCGTTCTGCTACGGCGGCGGCAACAGCGGATTCGTAAACACCGGCCTCTACATCGTCGATGTCACGAACAAGGCGAACCCCGTCCAGCTTTCGTACACGACCTATCCGAACGCGCGCTTCTGCCACCAGGGCTGGCTCGACGCGGAAGGCCGCTATGTCTATATCAATGACGAGCTCGATGAGGGCGACACCGTCAGCGTCACGACCACGATCGTGATGGATGTGTCGAATCTGGCTGCGCCTGTCGTCGTCGGGACCTTCACCAACAACAATCCTGCGATCGGCCACAACATCTATGTGAAGGGCAACCTCGTCTATCAGGCGAACTACCGCTCGGGCATGCGCGTGTTCGACATCGGCGCGAACCCCACAAACCCGCCCGAAGTCGCGTGGTTCGACACCTATCCGAGCGATGACAACCCGAACTTCAACGGCCTGTGGAACATCTGGCCGTACTTCCCGAGCGGCACCGTGATCGGCAGCGACATCGAGCGCGGCCTCTTCGTGTGGCGCCTCGGCGGCCCCGTGGCGACCTTCGAGCTTGTCTCCGCAGCGCCCGAACTCGTCGCGCCGTCGGGCGGTACCGAACTCGTCGTCGAGATCGAGCCCGGCCTCGGCCAGAAGCTCGATCTCTCGACGGCCGCCATGCGCGTGTCGTGGGCGGGCGGCGAGGCGACGGTCCCGCTTGCGCCCGTGAGCGCCTCCAACTTCCGCGGCGTGTTCCCTGCCACGCCATGCACGAAGACCGTCAGCTACCGGTTCGAGGTCTCGAACCTGGACGGCGACTCTGTGAGCAGCGCGCCGCGCACGGCGCTGTCGGCATTCGGAGTCGACGTCGCCTTCGACGACGCCTTCGAGACGAGCCTCGGGTGGCAGGCTGGCGCTGCCGGCGACACCGCCACCTCGGGCCAGTGGGTCCGCGTCGACCCGAACGGCACCACCGCGCAACCCGAGGACGACCACACCGTGAACGGCACGCAGTGCTTCGTCACTGGGCAGGGTGTTCCCGGCGGCGCCGCGGGCGCGGCCGATGTCGACAACGGCATCACCACGCTCACCTCGCCCGTTCTGAATCTCGCGGGACGCCCCGAGGCGATCATCGAGTACTGGTACTGGTATTCGAACAACCTCGGCGGCGCGCCGAACGCGGACTCGATGCCCGTCTCGATCTCGAACGACAACGGCGCGACCTGGACGCTCGTCGAGGACATCTCCACCAACAACGCGGCGTGGACCTTCCGCTCCTTCCGCGTGGCGGATTTCGTGGCGCCGACCGCGCAGGTGCGCGTGCGCTTCGTGGCGCGCGACCTCGGCTCCGGCTCGCTCGTCGAGGCAGGCGTCGACGACTTCCGCGTCGTCGACATCGATTGCACGGCGCCCGTCACAGGCGACCTCAACGGCGACGGCTTCGTGAACGGCAGCGACCTCGTGATCCTTCTCGGTGCGTGGGGCGGAACAGGTGCCGCCGACCTCGACGGCAACGGCGTGGTCGGGCCCTCCGATCTCCTGATGCTGCTCGCAGCCTGGCAGTGAGGCATCGCGCCCGCGGTTGATTTTCGCCTGATCACGGGCGAGAATCCGCGCTATGCCGATGTGCCGCCCGCGCGGAGCGCTCCCGAGTCCCGTCCTCGTCGTCGCGGTTGCGTTCGCCTGGATCGCGCCTGCGCCGGCAGTGCCAGCGGACGCGCCGCCCGCGGCAGGCGCGTTCCGTCAGGAAGTCGAGGGTTCGACCTTCGTGCTCGAGCTCGTTCCGTTCGAGGCTCCCCGTGAAGGCGGCGGCACCCGCACCCTGCATGTCTCGACCACGGAGATCCCGTGGGATCTGTTCGATGTCTTCGTCTACGGCAGCGACCGCGAGGCGGGCAAGTCGAACGAGGCCGCCGACGCTGTGACGCGCCCGACCAAGCCCTACATCGGCATGGACCGCGAGTTCGGCCGCAGCGGTTTTCCAGTGATTTCGCCCACTTTTCTGAGCGCGAAGCAGTTCTGCGAGTGGCTCTCCGCGAAGACGGGCCGCACCTACCGGCTGCCCACGGCGGCAGAGTGGAAGGCGCTGTGCGAGCAGTCCGGCGTCGACCCGACGAACTGCGGCGACTACGCGTGGGTCAAGGAGAACTCGAACGAGAAGACGCATCGGCTCGCGTCGAAGAAGGCGGACAAGCTCGGGCTCCACGACCTCTTCGGCAACGCCTGCGAGTGGGTCGACGACGGATCGAAGCTCGGGGTCGTGGCGGGGGGCTCGTACCTCGACTCGATGGCGGATCTCGGGTGCGGGGTGTTCCAGCCCTGCAAGCCCGTCGAGTGGAACGAGATCGACCCGCAGTTCCCGAAGAGCAAGTGGTGGTACTCGAGCGGCGGCTTCGTCGGCTTCCGCGTGGTGTGCGAGCCGCCCGCGCCCGCCGCGAGCGCCCCAGCGAGCGATTCCGCCCCGCCGAACCCTCCGGGAGCTTCCCGTGCAGATTGACCGCCGCACCTTCATCGCAGCAGCCGCCGCTTCGCCTGTCATCCTCGGCGCGTCGCATGCGTTCGCGCACCTTGCGCGCGAACCCGTCCTGCGCATTGCCGTCGTCGGCTGCGGTGGCCGAGGCACGGGCGCGATGCTCAACGCGATCTCCGCCGGGAAGCGCACGGGTTGCCGCATCGAGGTCGCAGCGCTCGCGGACCTCTTCGAGGACAGGCTCGCGCGCGCCAACGGCGCACTCACCGAGATGGGCCTCCCCGCCGTTTCGAGTGACCGCCTGTTCACGGGCTTCGACGCCTATCGCAAGGCCTGCGCGAGCGACTGTGACATCGTCATCCTGGCGACGCCGCCGGGCTTCCGCCCGATCCACTTCAAGGAGGCGACCGAGCGCGGCAAGCATGTCTTCTGCGAGAAGCCCGTCGCGGTCGACGCGCCCGGCGTGCGCAGCTTCGTCGAGAGCGCAGCTGCGAGTCGTGCGAAGAACCTGAAGGTCGTCGCGGGCACGCAGCGCAGGCACGAGCAGTGCTACCTCGAGTGCATCGAGCGGATCCACCGTGGCGACATCGGCAAGGTCGTCGCTGGGCGGGTCTACTGGAACATGGGCAGCCTCTGGCATGTCGACCCCGACGCGTCGCGCACGGAGGTCGAGAACCAGGTCCGCAACTGGCTCTACCATTCCTGGCTTTCGGGCGACCACATCGTGGAGCAGCATGTGCATCAGCTCGATGTCATGTGCTGGGTGCTCGGCGGCACGCCGAGCATGGTGCGCGGCGTCGGCGGGCGCCAGGTGCGCACCGATCCACGCTTCGGCCACATCTACGACCACTTCGGGCTCGAGTTCCAGTTCCCCGGCGACCGGTTCGTCTTCTCGATGTGCCGCCAGCAGGACGGGACCGACGGCAAGGTCGAGGAGGTCTTCCACGGCTCCGAAGGGCTCGCCACCATGCGGTCGGGATTCGCCGAGATCGGCGGGGCGAAGCCGTGGCGCTTCTCAGGCAAGCAGCCCGATCCCTACACCCAGGAGCACATCGACCTGCAGAACGCGATCCTCAGGGATCAGCCGCTCAACGAGGCGGAGCAGGTCGCGCTCAGCTCGATGTGCGCGATCATGGGCCGCATGGCCGCGTACACGGGCAAGGACCTCAGCTGGGACGAGGCCTACAACTCGAAGGAAGTCCTCATGCCCGAGTCGGTCGAGTTCGGCCCGCGGCCCGAGGCCCCCGTGGCGATTCCAGGCAAGACGCGGTTCATGTGAGCCGATCCTGGCTCAATCGCTGGCAAGGTCTGCGGAACGGGAATCGTCGGAGTCGGCAAGCCATGAGTGCCCGCAGACGTGAGTCTGCGGAACGACGATCGCCGGAGTCGACACCCACGTCGTCGGTTCCGCCCGCTACGGCGCGGCCGATGATCCGATCCATACGGCCGAGCCGTCGCGCTCGATGCGTGCGCGATGATTCGGAAATCTCGCGAGGATTCGCGCGGCCTCGTCGTCGTCGGCCGTCAGGGCGAGCGCCGTTCCCAGCGCATCGACCGAGCAGTCGAGAGGCCCGACCACCGTGACCTGTGCGAGCTTCCGCGCGCCGAGCCCTGTGCGCGGGTCGACGATGTGCGCGTAGCGCGCGCCGTCGATCTCGACCCACTGCACGGAGCCGCCCGAGGTGCTGATCGCGCCGTTCTCGAGCACAACGCGCTCCGCGGCAAGGGTGGGCGACTCCGCGGCGATCTCGATCGACCACGCCTTGCCATCGCGCGGCGCATCGCCCGCCGCGATGTCGCCCGCGACCGCGACGAGTACGCGTGGTGCGCCCGCTGCCCGCGCCGCTTCGACTGCGCGCACGGCGCCGTATCCCTTGCCGATCCCGCCGAAATCAAGTTCGCGCGGGCTTTCCGCGCGGACGACGTCGCCTTCCTCGATCGAAAGCGCCCGCGAGCCGACCATGGCGCGTGCCGCCGCCAGCGTCGCCGCGTCGGGCAGCGCCCCCGTCGCGCGGCTTTCGCGCCAGAGCCTCGCGAGCGGCGCGATCGTCGGGTCGTAGAGCCCGTTGGTCGCCTCGGAAACCTCGAGCGCGCGGGCGAGTACGGCGCGGAGGTCGGCGCTCGCGGGTGTTCGCGCAGAAATCGAGCGATTGAAGGCGGAGAGTTCGGAACTCGCCTTCCAGTCGCTCAGCACAAAGTCGAGGCGCTCGAGTTCGATGAGTGCCGCGCGCGCCCCGACGCGCGCACGCTCGCGGCCGTCCGCGTCGAAAGTCTCATCGACGACGACCTCGACCGCCGCGCCCATCGCGGAGCCAGTGAAGCGGTGCCGCACGGAGGCGGACTGTGCGGACAGCGGTTCGTCCGCGCGCGAAGCAACCTGCGTGCAGGCCTGAGACGCGGCCAGCACGAGCGCCGCTGCGACTGAGACAAACGCCATGCTCGTTCGGGTCACTGCGTCTCGGCCGAGGTCGTCGACGGAGCTGCGGCAGGTCCGGCAGCCACGGCGGGCCACGCCTCCGTCGGATCCTTCTTCAGCGTCCACCACGGCTTCGAGAGCGCGCATCCCCGCGTCGGGTTCCGCTCGAGGAAGTCCTGGTGGTAGGGCTCCGCCACGAAGAACTCGGCGGCGGGTTCGATCTCGGTCACGATCTTGCGGGTGCCGAACAGGTTCTTCGCGGAGAGCGCCGCCACGAACGCCTTCGCGTCGGCCTCCTGCGCTGCATCGACCGTGTAGAGGCCCGAGCGGTACTGCGTGCCGAAGTCGGGGCCCTGACGGTTGAGCGTTGTCGGGTCGATCATCTGGAAGAAGCCCTCGAGCAGCTGGCGGTACGAGATCACGGTCGGGTCGTACACCACCTTCACGGCCTCGACATGCGGCTTGTAGCCCTGCGGCCGCTCCGATGCGGGAACCGAGTCCTGCTTCGTGATGTCGTCGTAGGTCGGGTTCGGCTGCGAGCCCTGCATGTAGCCGCTCACGGCGCTGACCACGCCCGGCGCCTGCTGGAAGTAATGCTCGACGCCCCAGAAGCATCCGCCGCCGAAGTAGGCGGTGGCGGTCTTCACGGGTTGCGACTCCGCGGGGAAGTCGGTTCCCTTCTCGACGAAGTTGAGCGCTGCCCCGTTGAGGCAGAAGCGAAGGCCCGTCGGGCGCGGTCCGTCGTCGAAGACATGGCCGAGGTGCGCGTCGCAGCGGGCGCAGACGATCTCGACGCGCTGCATGCCGTGCGAGTTGTCCTCCTTCGCTCCGACATGCGCCACGTCGAAGGGTGCGAAGAAGCTCGGCCAGCCCGTGCCCGAGTTGAACTTGTGCGAGCTCGAGAAGAGCGGCAGGCCGCAGACGACGCAGCAGTAGGTGCCGTCCTTCTTGTTGTCGAGGAGCGTGCCGCAGAAGGCGGGCTCGGTGCCTGCGTTCTGGGTGATGCGGTAGGCCTCGGGCGAGAGCTTCTTCGCCAGTTCCGCGACCTTCTCGCGCGGGAGCGGCGTGATGTCGTGGCCCGAGCGCGAGAGCTGCTTGATCTGTCGGACGGGCGAAGCTGCTGTCGGCACGGCTGTTTCCTTTGCCGCGTCTGCGGCGGACGCTTGCGGGGCGGTGACGGGTCGCGGGTTCCAGATCGGAAGCGGCTCAACGGGCGCCGTATTCGCGGGAAGCACGGTCCGCGCATAGATCACGGCGGTCGCGGGGATCAGGAACATGCACAGGATCAGGAAAGCGAAGAGGTAGCGCATGGGTGGTCTCTGGGCCGCAGCCGCGGGGAAGCATCAAGTCTAGGTCGGGTTCGGTCCCGTCATCCGCTCGGATGCGCCGCGCGCGTCGAACGCCGCACGGCACCGAATGGGCCCGGTGGGAATCGAACCCACACGCCTTGCGGCCGCAGATTTTAAGTCCGCTGCGTCTGCCAGTTTCGCCACGGGCCCGGTCGAGGGGATGCTACCCGCGTTTGGGTCAAGGTCGCGGCTTCTTCGCAACGGTCTGGCTCGACGCCAAAGCGCTTCGGCCACTGAAGCAAGCTCCACGATCAGCAGCGCCTCGATGCCGGGTCGAATCGTGAAGCGGTCGCGAGGGCGAAAGGGCCCGGGGGCCGACACGCGGGACTCGTCGGAATGCGACGAGATGGCGGCGGCACTCGCTTGAGGACCTGCAGGCCACCATGCAAATCCGTCATCGAAAAGCGGATCTGCATGGAGCGGGGGTCTTGGTCGGGCGGGTGGTCCCAGCGGATCCACACGCCGACTCCGCTCGGTGAATCTCAGTGTTTGCCCTTCTCGAGGTGCCCGCCGAAGGCGAACCGCTGGGCGCTCATGACCTTGTTCATGAAGTCGCCGTTGCCGCGCGAGCTGAAGCGCCCGAAGAGCGCCGCCGCGAGGACAGGCGCTGGCACGCCTTCATCGTTCGCCGCCGCGAGCGTCCAGCGGCCTTCGCCCGAGTCGCTCACGCGGCCGCCGTACTGGGCGAGGGACTGGTCCTTCGCCATCGCCTGCGCCGTGAGGTCGAGGAGCCACGAGCCCACCACGCTGCCACGGCGCCAGAGTTCGGTGATCGCCGCAAGATCGAAGTCGTACTGGTAGTGCTCGGGGTGCCGGAGCGGCGTCGTCTCGGCGTCCTTCTCGTAGGCGTGCTTGCCGATGTCCGCGTGCTTCAGGATGTTCAGGCCCTCCGCGTAGGCGGCCATCAGGCCGTACTCGATCCCGTTGTGGATCATCTTGACGAAGTGCCCAGCGCCCGCAGGGCCGCAGTGGAGGTAGCCCTTCTCGGCCGTGCCGAGGCCAGCGGCGTCGGGGTTCCGCGCGATCGTGCCGACGCCCGGCGCGAGCGTGGCGAACACGCCGTCGAGCCGCGCGACCGCGGCGTCGTCGCCGCCGATCATCTGGCAGTAGCCGCGGTCGAGGCCCCACACGCCGCCTGACACGCCGACGTCGACATAGTGGATGCCGCGCGCCGCGAGCGCCTTCGCGCGGCGGATGTCGTCGATGTAGTGCGTGTTGCCGCCATCGATGATGCAGTCGTCGCTTGCGAGGTGCTTCACGACCTCGTCGATGGTGCCGTCGACGAACGCGACGGGAAGCATGAGCCACACATGGCGCGGGCCCGCGAGCTTCGCGCAGAGGTCGGCGATGCTCGATGCTGGCGTGGCACCTTCCTTCGCGAGGTCTGCGACAGCCTGTGCATTGACATCGAACGCGACGACCGAGTGGCCTCCGCGCACGAGCCTGCGAACCATGTTTGCGCCCATGCGCCCGAGTCCGACCATTCCGATCTGCATGGGCGGAATGTAGCGGAGCGCCATTCAGGGCGCGTCGCCGAGGTTCCGTCAGACAGAACCGAGTAGTTCGCCCGCGAGCCACCGCGCGAACGCCTCCTTCGGCACGCGCTCGCCCTCGGGCGCCGCGCGGCGCATGCCGCCGTCGCGGAGATAGAGCGTTCCGTCGATGTCGGGCGCGTCCATCGTTTCAAGCGGGTTCGCCACGATCGCGTCGAGCGACTTCCGCGCCAGCTTCTCGCGCGCCGAGCGCTCGAGGCGTTCGGCGGGCTCGAGCGCGAAACCGATCACGCGCGCCTCTGGGCGGCGGAAGCCGGCGGTGCTGGCGAGAAGGTCCTCGACGGGCTCGAGTTCGAGCGTCATCGGGCCGCCGCGGCGGAGCTTGCCGCCTGCGAGCGCCTTCGGCCGGAAGTCTGCGACGGCTGCGGCCATGACGACGAGGTGGGACGCTGGGAGCTCCGCCCGCATGATCGCCGCGAGGTCGGCCGCGGTGCGGAAGCGCACGATGGTGACGCGCCCGCCACCGCCCGCCCAAGATGCGGGAACCGCCGATTGGACGGGCCCAAGCGCCAGGACGACCTCCGCGCCATGCGCTGCGAGCGCGTCCGCAACAGCGATCCCGAGCCGCCCCGACGAGCGGTTCCCGATGAATCGGACTGCGTCGATCGGCTCCTCGGTCGGCCCCGCGGTCACCAACGCGCGCACCGCTGGCGCGAAGGGCGCAACCGCAGGGGCGTCCTGCGCGGATGCTGCGGGTTCTCGGCGTGTCGCGGCGTCGCGCATGCCCCGAGGGTAGCGCGGGAGGGCGCCCACGGTGCCGTCGGTTGCGGCGGAGGCCACGAACGGCGATACTGCAGGGCTCCCGTCCGTCCGACGGGAGGGCCCGCGCCGGAGGAGCGTTCGGCGGGGCGGCATGACTTCGGAGACGCGAACTTGGCCAAGCGCAGCAAGAAGAAAATCGGCGAGATCCTGATCGAGCAGGGCGCCGTCGGGCAGGCCCAGCTCGTCTCCGCCATCAACGAGGCCAAGTCCTCGGGGAAGCGGGTCGGCGAGGTCCTGATCGAGCAGGGGACCTGCGACGAGAAGCAGGTTGCCAAGGCCCTCGCGGAGCAGTTCGGCGTCGAGTTCATCGACCTTGAGAAGCCCGAGGCGCTCACCAAGATCGACCGCAGCCTCCTGAAGGAGGACCTTCAGCGCAAGTACTCGGTGCTGCCCCTCCGCAAGGAGCGTGGCGCGCTTCTCCTCTGCGTGCACGACCCGCTCGAGATCGAGGCCTTCGACCTGATCGGCATGGTCGCGGGCGGCCGCGCCGACGTCGGCGCCATCTCGACGCGCAGCCAGATCACCTCCTTCATCTCGGGCGACCAGAGCGCCCCCGACCTCTCGCGCTCGCGTCTCGTGACGGCGTCGATGGACTCGACCGTCGACAAGTCGATGGACCGCTCGCAGGACAGGTCGCAGGACCGCTCGATGGACCGTTCGCTCGACGCCGACGCCAACGAGTCGGGCATCGTGCGCCTCGTCGAGCGCATGATCGTCGAGGCCGTGACGGGCCGCGCGAGCGACATCCACATCGAGCCGCGCAAGGACAACGTGCTCCTGCGCTACCGGATCGACGGCGTGTGCATCGAGCGCGACCTTATCCCGAAGTCGATGCAGAACCAGCTGCTCGCGCGCGTCAAGCTGATGGCGGGCGTGAACATCTCCGAACGCCGCATCCCGCAGGACGGCCGCATCAAGCAGACCATCGACGGCAAGACAGTCGACTTCCGCGTCTCGAGCTGCCCCGCCGTGCACGGCGAGAGCATCGTCCTCCGCATCCTTCGCCCCGACAGCGCGCGCATCGGCCTCGCGGGCCTCGGCTTCGAGCAGGACAACCTCGATACGTTCAACAAGATCATCCGCCGCCCGAACGGCATCTTCCTCGTCACGGGCCCCACGGGCTCGGGCAAGACGACGACGCTCTACTCGGCGCTGAACGACCTGAACACGCCCGATCGCAAGATCATCACGGCGGAGGATCCGGTCGAGTATGCCTTCAAGGGCATCAACCAGGTGCAGGTGCGCGACCACATCGGCCTGACCTTCTCGACGATCCTGAAGTCGATGCTGCGCCAGGCGCCGAACATCATCCTCGTCGGTGAAATCCGCGACCGCGAGGTCGCCGACATCGCCATCCAGGCCGCGCTCACGGGCCACATGGTGTTCTCGACGCTGCACACGAACGACGCGCCGAGCGCGATCACCCGTCTCATCGACATGGGCGTGAAGCCGTTCCTCGTGGCAAGCTCGATCCAGGCCGTCATGGGCCAGCGCCTCGTGCGCATCCTCTGCGAGAAGTGCAAGGCGCCCGAGGACAACCCCGACCGCAAGGTGCTGCGGCTCATCGGCATGACCGAGGAGGAGGTCTCGCGCGGCACCATGATGAAGGCCGTGGGCTGCCAGGCCTGCGGCGGCACGGGCTACCGCGGACGCCGCGCCATCTTCGAGCTGATGAAGATGAACCCCGAGATCCGCGACCTCGCCTTCAACCGCTCGAGCGTGAGCAAGCTCCGCGCCGCCGCGATCCGAGGCGGCATGCGCAGCCTCGTCGAGGACGGCAAGATCAAGATCCTCCGCGGCATGACCACGCCCGCGGAGATCGCGAACTTCGCGCAGATCGAGGGGTTCTCGCCGGAGGAGATCCACGCGACCTGATCGCGCGACGGTAAGCCCAGAGTGTTCCCGAACGACCCGCACCCGAGCCAGCACCACATACGAGCAACGCCATGTCCACCATGCAGATCGACCGTCTTCTCGACAGCATCGTCACCCTCGGTGCGTCGGACCTGCACATCTCGACGGGACGCCCGCCGACGATCCGTCTGCACGGCAGCCTGAAGAGCCTCGCGACGAAGACGGTCGAGCCAGACGACGCGACCGCGCTCATGAAGTCGATCACGCCGGAGAAGAACCAGGCCGAGCTCGCCGAGATGGGCGGAACCGACTTCGGCTTCAGCTTCCAGGGCCGCGCGCGCTTCCGCGTGTCTGTCTTCCGCCAGCGCCAGCACATCTCGATGGTGCTGCGCTTGATCCCGAACAAGCTGCTCTCGTTCAACGAGATCGGCCTTCCGCCGATCGTCGAGGAACTCTGCCGCCGTCCGCGCGGCCTCTTCCTCGTGACGGGTCCGACGGGGTCGGGCAAGTCGACGACGCTCGCCTCGATGGTGAACTGGATCAACGAGCTCTACGACCGCCACATCGTGACGATCGAGGACCCGATCGAGTACTACCACTACCACAAGAAGTCGGTCGTGAACCAGCGCGAGGTCGGCCAGGATGTCCCGAGCTTCGCCGAGGCGCTCCGCCGCGTGCTCCGCTCCGACCCGGACGTGATCCTCGTCGGCGAAATGCGAGACCTCGAGACGATCGAGTCCGCGATCCGCGCCGCCGAGACGGGCCACCTCGTGTTCGCGACGCTGCATACGTCGGGCGCGGCCAGCACCATCAACCGCGTCATCGACGCCTTCCCCGTGAGCCAGCAGGAGCAGGTGCGCGTCCAGCTCTCGACCTCGCTGATCGCCGTCCTGTCGCAGCAGCTCTGCGCCCGCTCCGACAAGCCTGGCCGCTGCGCGGCCTACGAGTTCCTTGTGGTCACGCCCGCGATCTCGAACCTGATCCGCGAGAACAAGACCTTCCGCATCGACTCGGCCATCCAGACTGGCCGCAAGTTCGGCATGCAGCTCCTCGACGACCACCTCTGGAAGCTCTACGCAGACGGCAAGGTCTCCGCGGAGGAGGTCATCGACAAGTGCAAGAACCCCGGCGACATGAAGGACAAGATCCATCGTGCAGGCGGGGTGATCGGACGCACGGAGCTCGATTCGGACCATGATGCGGGCTGAGTTCGGGGGGGCGGCGGCCTCTTCGCGCACGCGGCGCGTCCGCGCCGCGAAGTGCGTCCGAACCGCGTTCCTCGGCTGCGGGCCGTACGCAGCAATCCAAGTGTCCAGAGCTCCACCCTCGGCGCGCCGCGCTGCCGGGGGGGTGCGCGTGCCGTATAGCACGCAGTGAGCGCGTCGCCGCACGGTGCGGCGGGGCGGGTTGGGCCAGTCGCGGCCGATTCGAGTGACCCGATGTCCATCATCTCGACTGAGCAGGAGCAGCTTCTCACGATCCTCAAGGGCGCCCGCATCGGGCGGGCCTTGCGGAAGCTCGGCTACATCACGCGCGAGCAGGCCGAGGAAGCCGCTGCCATGCAGCTCGAGGGCCGCAAGGGCGAGCTCCTCGGCCAGATCCTCGTCAGCCTCGGCCGGTGCGACCAGCGCGCGGTCGACCATGCGCTGGCGGTCACCAAGGGGATGGCGTACATCGACCTCGACAAGGTCGGGATCTCGCAGGACGCCATCAACGCGGTCGACGCGCGCCTCGTGAGGATGGGGCAGTTCGCGCCCGTCGATGTCGACATGGCCGCGCGGCGCATCGTGATCGCGGTCAAGGACGTCAACAACTTCGGCGCGGCCGACAACCTGAAGCAGATGGGCAACTGGCGGCGCGTGACCGTGGTGGTCGCGCCTGCCGCGCAGGTCGACCGCGTCATCGCCGAGAAGTATCCCGAGCGCGGAGGCGGAGGGGCCTCCGCGCTCGACGGCATTGGCGAAGGCGGCGCTGCCGTCTCGGTGCTCGAGGGGCGCGGCGAGTCGCTCGACCTCGCGTCGCTCGAGATGGCCGCGAACGACAACGCGGTCGTGCAGCTGGTGCAGCGCCTGCTCCTCGTCGCCATCGAGGACAAGGCGAGCGACATTCACCTCGAGCCGTTCGAGGACGAGTTCAAGGTGCGCTACCGCATCGACGGCGTCCTCTACGACATGCACGCGCCCGCGAAGAGCCTGGCCACAGCGCTCGTCTCGCGCGTGAAGGTCATGTCGAAGCTCGACATCGCGGAGCGCCGCCTGCCGCAGGACGGCCGCATCGAGTTCATGCTGCCGCAGGGCCCGATCGACCTCCGCGTCGCCGTCCTTCCCACGATGTTCGGCGAGTCGGTGGTGCTCCGCATCCTCGACCGCTCGAACGTGCAGCTCTCGCTCGACAAGGTGGGCATGGCGCCCGACGACCTCGAGAGGTTCCGCACGCTCATCAACAGACCGAACGGCATCGTGGTCGTCACGGGCCCGACGGGCTCCGGCAAGACCACCACGCTCTACGCGGCGCTCAACGAGCTGAACGACCCGGGCGTGAAGATCCTGACGGCGGAGGATCCCGTCGAGTACGACGTCCAGGGCCTCATCCAGTGCCAAGTCAACCTCGACCAGGAGCTGACCTTCGCGAAGCTCCTCCGAAGCTTCCTCCGCCAGGATCCCGACATCATCCTCGTCGGCGAGATCCGCGACCTCGAGACCGCGCAGATCGCCATCCAGGCGTCGCTCACGGGCCACCTCGTGCTCACGACGCTGCACACGAACGACGCGCCGAGCACGATCCTGCGTCTCGTCGACCTCGGCGTCGAGACCTTCCTTCTCACCGCCACCATCGAGGCGATCGTGGCGCAGCGGCTCGTGCGCCGCGTGTGCGTGAAGTGCAAGGAGGCGTACACGCCCAACGAGGAGCAGTTGATGGAGCTCGCGCTCCGTCCGCAGGACGTCGACGGCAAGCAGTTCTTCCGCGGCCGCGGCAAGGGCTGCGACTTCTGCCGCCGCTCGGGCTACAAGGGCCGAAAGGGCCTCTACGAGATCATGGCCATGGACGACGACCTGCGCGAGTTCGTGATGAAGCAGGCGTCGACCGCCGTCCTCAGGCAGGAGGCCAAGAAGCGCGGCATGCGCACGCTGCGCGAGGCAGGCTTGAACGCGATCTACAACGGCGAGACCACGATCGACGAGGTCGTGCGCGAGACCATGACGGACGACTGACAGACGACTGACAGACGACTGACGACCAACGACCAACGACAGCAGACGATTCACCGGAGCACACCATGCCCACCTACGCGTACGACGCGATGAACAACGCCGGCAAGAAGACCTCCGGCACGGTCGAGGCCACCACTGCGGAGGAAGCGGTCAAGAAGATCCGCTCGCAGGGCCTCTTTCCGAGCAGCGTGAAGGAGCAGAAGGTCGCGGGCGGCACGGGCGGCGGCAGCGCCAAGAAGGTGCGCGACGTCAAGAAGAAGAAGAAGGGCTTCAACATCTCCCTCGGCGGCGTGAGCACCAAGAAGCTCACGCTCTTCACCCGCCAGCTGTCGACCCTGCAGGACGCAGGCCTGCCGCTCCTGCGCTCGATCCAGATCCTCGAGAGCCAGCAGCGCCCCGGTGCCCTGAAGAACGTGCTCCAGGGCGTGGCCGAGGAGGTCGAGTCGGGCACCAGCCTGTCTGAGTCGATGGCCAAGTTCCCGCGCTGCTTCGACCGCCTCTACACCAAGATGGTGGCCGCAGGCGAGGTCGGCGGCGTGCTCGACGTGATCCTCCAGCGGCTCGCCGAGTTCATGGAGAAGGGCCAGCGCCTCAAGCGGCGCATCATCGGCGCGCTCATCTACCCCGCGGTCGTCATCTTCATCGCCGTCCTGATCGTGACGGGCATCATGTACTTCGTCATCCCGAAGTTCCAGGAGATCTTCGAGGACTTCGACGTGAAGCTTCCCGACCTGACGATCTTCATGATCAACGCGTCGAAGTGGGTCGCGGGAACCTCGTCGAAGGACCAGGTGGTGCCGGGCGCGATCTGGGTGCTTTGTTCGCCCGTGATCATCTTCCTCTTCTTCAAGCTCATCCGGAAGACGAACCCGGGAAGGGCGGTGACGGACATCATCGTGCTGAGAATCCCCGTCATCGGAACGCTCATAAGAAAGACGGCGATCGCGCGCTTCACCCGCACGCTCGGCACGCTCATCAGCGCGGGCGTGCCCATCCTCGAGGCGATCCTCATCACCCGCGACACCTCGGGCAACTATGTCTTCGAGCGCGCGCTCACCAAGGTGCACGACTCGATCCGCGAGGGCGAGACCTTCGCGGTGCCGCTGCGCGAGGCCAAGGTCTGCGACGCCATCGTCGTCAACATGATCGACGTCGGCGAGGAGACGGGCGACCTCGACGTGATGCTCATGAAGATCGCGGACAACTACGACGAAGAGGTCGACGTGGCGGTGGCGAGCCTTCTGTCGCTGCTCGAGCCGTTCATGGTCGTCATCCTCGGCGGCATCGTGCTCATCATCGTGCTTGCGCTCTTCCTTCCGCTCGTCTCGATGATCGAGTCTGTGTCGGGCGGCAAGTGAGCGGAGCGACCCGGACGAGAGGGAGCGGGGGCGGTGCGCCGCCCCGCGCTCCGCACGCAGGAGATTCCATGCATCGCGGAACGAAGCCATTCCAACACGCGCGCGCCGCACGGCGGGGCTTCACGCTCACCGAGCTCCTCGTCGTGGTCGCGATCATCGTGATCCTGATCGGCTCGCTCGTGGTCGCGCTCGGCGCGGCGGCGAAGCGTGCGCAGGCCGCGAACACGACCGCGCTCATGAACGCGATCTCGACGGGCCTCGGGAAGTTCGAGGGCGACTTCGGCTATCTGCCGCCGGTCCTTGGGCCGCGCGACACGGGCGCCCCCGCATCGGGGCGCGGGCGCGACGTGGTGCGGGTCGGCGACGTCGGCTCGGGCGGAGTGGTCCAGCGCCAGCAGGACTGGCTCTCCTACACCACGCTCGCCGAGTACCTCGTGGGCTACGGCCACCGCGGCGAAGATGGCTACGGCCGCGTCGCGGGCGGACCTGCTGGTGCCGGCGACAGGGAGGCGCCGCCCTTCGGGATCCGCTCACCCGGCCCCGACGGCGCCTTCGGCTCGATCGATTCACCGCAGACCGCGAACCCCGCCTTCCGAGGCTTCTACCGCGCGCGCAACCCTGCGCGCCTCGCGCAGCCGGTGCTCGTGACCGACACGGCGTGGAACACTCAGCCCGTCGAAGGCCGCGTCTTCGGCCCCTACATCGATCAGATCGACGAGCGGCTTCTCGGCGGCGTCACGGGCTATCAGGCCAACGGTCGTCCGACGATCGTGACCGCGGACCAGGGCGTGCCGAACTTCGACATCCTTCCGAAGGTGCTGCTCGACTACTGGGGCGAGCCGATCGCCTACTACCGCCGCCCCTACGGCGGCGACGACCTGCGCAGCACCATCGCCGATGCGAACGGCAACCTCGCCAACCTCGGCGACGTCTACGTGCTGCGCGGATGGGAGATCGCTCCCGGCGACCAGTCCGTGGGCGCACCCGACGCGTCGGGCGACGACAGCTCGAGCGCGCATCTCAAGGGCGCCTCGTTCGCACTCGTGTCGACGGGGCCGGACCGCGCCTTCAACCGCACCGTGCGCCGCGACGAGGCCGAGTTCAACAGGGACAACATCGTGCAGACGGGGCGCTGAGCGTCGTCGGGCACGCGTGAATCGGAACCGCCATGGATCGAACCAACCGACAACTCCGAACCGAGGCCAGCGCGCGCGGCTTCACGCTGATCGAGCTCCTCGTCGTGCTCGGGATCATCGTCCTTCTCGCGAGCCTCGTGCTCGCTGTCTCCGGCAGCGTGATCCGCGCCAGCGAGGAGCGCGCCACGCGCAACACGCTGGAGATCCTCACCACGGCGACGGAGGAGTTCGAGCGCACGCTCGACCGCCGCGTGACCTATCGCCATGCGGCGACGGTGAACGGGATCGCCGCCGATTCAAACGCCGTCGTCGGTGGAGTTCAGCAGCGGTACGACGTGGATGTCGTCGCTGCGACCGCGCCTCCCGCGGGAAGCGGCGCCGCGAACTGGAACAACCTGCAGATTCCCTACGTCAGCCCAGGCACGAGCGGTCTTCCGCTGTACTCGAACCTGCCCCCGCGGCGCACCGTGCACCTTCTCTGGGCGATGAGCCAGACGGAGTCGGTCGCGCCGATCCTGCAGAAGCTTCCCGACAGCGTGTTCCGCAACCTGCGCTTCACCACGGGTTCGAACTACAGCCCGCTTCGCCACTGCGTCGACAGCTGGGAGACGCCGATCATCGCCATCTTCCCGGGCCGCGAGGCCACGCAGGCCGAGCTCGAGAACTCTCCGAACGCAGTCGACAAGGACGGGACCATCAAGACCGACAGCGAGTGGGGGAACACGGCGCAGGGAGGCCTGCGCATCTCCTGCAAGGACCGTCGCATCCTCTGGGTGTCCGCTGGAAACGACACGCGCTTCAGCGATCCGCCCGTTGGCGGCGTGGCGAATCCGAGCGCAGACAACATCTACAGCTACGAACCGTGAGGACCTCCATGCGCGACGAGCAGCACGACATCCTCCCGTCGAGAAGGCCCCGCGCAGCGCGCGCGGGTGGCTTCACCATCATCGAGCTTCTCGTCGTGATCGGCGTGATCGGCATCCTCGCCGTCATCACCACGCTCGGCGCGCGCAGGCTCACGGCGAGCTCGCGCCTCGCCTCGGGCACGAACGCCGTCACCAACGCGCTCGGCATCGCGCGCGCCGCCGCGATCCGCGACTCGCAGCCGACCGCGCTCGTCTTCCGCCCCGTGTGGGACCCCGCGCGGCCGTTCATCCCGCAGCGGGTCGAGATGGTGGTGGTGCGCTGGACAGGCGAGCAGCCGCCGTTTGTGAACTCGTCGGGCGTGATCATCGGCTACAAGCAGCGCTACCGCCCCGTGGCGGGAATCCCCGCGATCCAGCTTCCCGAGGGCATCAAGGTCGCGGCGCCGATCTACCAGTTCCCGCCTGGCGGAACCTCCTATCCCGAGGGCTCCGTGCTCGTGACACAGGCGGAGCTTCCCCAGATGGTGAACTGCGCCGAGAGCCCGACCTGCAACAGGCAGATCGCCGTCCTCTTCGGGCCGCGCGGCGAGTTCCTCACCCGCCCGCCCGACACCACGCTCCTCGACGCGATGATGTTCGTCGACTGGAACAACGACGGCGCGCTCGCGACGCCGAACGATCCGACCAATCCGAACGACGATCCGCTCGATGTGCAGGACGCCACAGAGGGGAACTGCGCGGATCCATCGTCGAACTACGAGAAGTTCTGGTGGCAGGACCACCCCAACGACGAGAACAACATCCTGCTCGTTCCGTTCCTGATCGTCTACGACGACAAGGCGGCCCGCGAGCTGAAGGGCACGAACTGGACGAACGAGACGAACCTCATCAACGAGCTGACGGGCCCGACGGGCTACATCGCGCAGTTCGGCGACAGAATCACCTTCAACCGCTTCAGCGGCATTCCCGAACGGAGGGTCCGTTGATGCACGGAACCGCATCGAAGCCTGTCCCCGCCCCGCGCGCCGCGCGCGGCTTCTCGCTCGTCGAGATGCTGCTTGCCGTCTTCATCCTCGGGATCGGCGTCATTTCCATCGCGGCGCTGTTCCCCGCGGGCATCGCCCTGCAGCGCCAGGCGACCGACGACACGCTCGGGCCGATCATCGCCAAGAACGCCTTCGCCACGATTCGCTCGAAGCTGTCGCAGGACGACTTCGGCGGGTTCAGCGACTTCGGCCTCGCGCCCGTCTACCAGAGTGGATCGGGCCCCGCCGGCACGATTCGCCCCGTGGGCGGAACAGATGTCCCCCAGCTCAACGGAGACTGGGGCTGGATGCGCCCTGCGTTCTACACGAACGCGGGCAGCCCGGCCTTCGGCACGATCGACATCTTCGCTGCGAACTGGTCGCGCGTGCAGGCGCCGTTCAATCTGGCGCCGCGGATTCCGGGCGCGTGGGCGACGGAGATGCCCTTCGGCCACCCTGCGGGAAGGCTCTTCGGCATCCCCTTCAACCGCGCGAAGTATCCGCTCTACGACATCGCGTTGGACAACCCCGCCGCGATTCCCGCGTCGCTCGATCTCCAGGCGTTGCTCGAGCCCGTGGTCACCTTCTCGCAGGCCGAGCGGTCGTATCCGCAGCGCGGCAGCGGCGATGTGACGGTTCCGACCTACCACTGGGAGTGCATGTTCCGCCGCACGGGCGGCAAGGTTCAGGTCGCCGTGTTCGTCTTCCGGGTCACGGTTCCTGGCGGCGAGACGCGGCCCTACGTCACGAGCGGGGTCGACCCGAGCCTGCTCGTCGGAACCCCTGGCCCGCCGAGCGGTTCCTTCGAGGTGTCGCCGCTGACGCCGCCGATTCCAGCGCTCTATCTCGCGCCGAACTTCGGGCAGGCCACCTCGTGGCCGAACCGAAGCAGCGTGGCCGCCGCGCGCGACGAGATTCCCGGCACCCAGTCGGGCAGCGCGTTCTCACCCAACATGATCTGGGACGACTGGCAGCTGCCGAACGCGTGGTGGATCGACAACCACGGCACCGTGCACCGCGTGCTGCAGGGCCGTTCGCGCAGCACGCAGGGCCCTGTCAAACTGCAGCGGCCGATCCCCATCCTGCCCAACTCGCCGATCCACGGCTTCAACCCAACGCCAGCGGTCTCGGGAACCTACCCGACGCTTCCTGAGGCGAACGGCCGGCCCATCGGCCCGAACGGCTGGATCCAGGGGATCTGGTTCGTCCCGCAGCGCGATGGCCGCGGCAACATCCTGACGCCGATCTTCGCGGCGGTGGAGGAACTCTGATGGCACGCCGAGCAATCCGCTCCTCTGGGCGCACAGCCTTCACGCTCACCGAGCTCCTCATCGCGGTCGGCGTCCTCGTCGTCGTGGTCGTGGCCGCAGCGCGCATCTTCGGCGCTGCGTCCAAGGTGTCGTCGGTCGCGGAGGCGAACGCAGATCTCCTCCAGACAGCGGCGGCAATCGAGGCGCAGATCCGCGCGGACTTCGCCAACATTCCGCCGAACAGCTTCCTCGTCCTCCAGCAGGTCGAGGTCAACCAGCGCGGCGTCCTGCAGACGCTCGACCCTGCGCTGGGGAACGCGGAGATCCGCGCAGACCAGCTCGCCTTCTTCAGCGTCGGCGCGCGGCCCACGCAGCAGTTCATCGGCTACGACCAGCTGCAGGCCGTCGGAGCGACGGTTGCGTCCGCGTGGCCTCAGGAGTCCGCAGTCGCACGCATCTACTACGGTCATGGGCTCCTCGCCTCGACGCTGCAGCAGGGCTTCGGTCCGCTGAGCTACGACGGCACGAACGCGCCCGTGGTTCCGTGGGTCAGCGGCGCTGTCGAGACGCAGAACTGGCAGACAGGCGCTCCGCAGGGTGGACCGACGCCCCGCATCACCGCAGCGAGGCCGAGCCTCTGGCCGCTCGCCCGCATCGCCACGCTGATGACGACCGACGGGCTGCTCAACCAGCGCTTCGCCTCGACGGGCACGAACAACGCCACGCAGCGCCTCTTCACGGGCTCTGGCAACCTGAGCGTCCAGCTTGGCCCGCTGAGCTCCGTGCCGCCGACGGGCGCCACGCCGTTCGATCCGCTGTGGACCTCGTCGCGCGTCGACATCTGCAAGTGGCAGATGGACGACCTGCTGACGCAGACCGCGTACCAGTACAACACGAGCGGCATTCCCTCGTCGCTGCCCTTCACGCGCGAGTCCCCGTGGGAGGGGCCATCGACCCGTCTCCGCATGCTGCAGACGCTCGCCCCTTGGGCGATCCGCGCCACGCAGGCGAACCCTGCGAACGCAGAGACCGCCCTCGCGAATCACTTCGTCGGCTACCCGCGCGTCGAGAAGGCCGCGCTCGGCTCCGGGCGCGCGGAACAGATGATCGCGGCGCCCGTCCTCGCCGCCAACTGCTCGAGCTTCAAGGTCGAGTGGACCTACGACGACGGCGTGGGGCGGTCGTGGTTCGGCCCCGCTGGATTCGGGCCAAGCGGCGCGCTCACGGGCGCAGAGCCGATCGGCATGTACATCCGCCCCGGCGCAGAGCGCCCTTGGTTCGGCCTCGATGACGGCACGGCCGCGAGCGCTGTGCGCCCGCTCTCGAACGCGCCGCTCTTCACGAACGGCGGCAACCTCGGCGGCGCAAGCTGGGGCACGGTGGGGCGTCCGCTCGTCGTGTCGGACGGAACGACGCCGATCACATCCAGCGTCGAGGGCGCGATCAATCCATCGCTCGGCGCGCCGATCTGGACGACCAGCGCCACCCAGGGCTCGAGGCGCGTCTATCAGGCCGTCTTCGGCATGAACCAGAGCGACGCTGCGATCACCTCGCCCTTCGCGACCAACAGAGGCCCGTACACGCCTCTTCCAAGTGCGCTGCGCATCACCATGCGCCTGCACGACCCGCTCGGCCGCATCGAAGGCGGCCGCGAATTCCAGTTCATCGTGAACCTGCCCCAGCGCTGACCGCAGGGCAGGGCGCACAGCGTCAACCGTCAGGAGCAACCGACATGAAGCCGCACGCCATCAAGGGCATCCACTCGAACCGCACGCGCCGTGGCAACACGATCGTGCTGGTGACGGCGATCCTCGTGCTCCTCGTGATCATCGCGACGGCCTTCGTGGGCCGCACCCGCGCCGTGCGGCAGATCTCCGCAGCGCAGCAGTCGTCTGCAGGCCGCGACGGCCGCGCCGAGTCTATCGCGCGCAACGTCGCGTCAGAGATCGGCGAGGCGCTCTTCGCGAAGCCCGTCGACACGAGCGATCCGTTCGTGCGCTTCGACAACTCCGTCACTCCGCCGATCGGGATCGCCAGCTCCTCGTGGCCTCGGCTCGCTCCAGCGCTCGATGCGCCGCGCTACTCGATCGACCGCGACGCGCTTCCAGTCGCGGGCCCGACGAATCCGATCGCAGGCGACGGCTTCCCCGACTTCCCCTACAACATCGCGCCCTACGAGACGAAGGCGTGGACGAACTGGCCAGACCAGTTCGGCGGCGCGAGCCCGTGGCCGTTCGGGGCGGGCTCCCCTGGCGGCGTCATCCTCGATGCGAACGGGAACGCGATCGGCGACGGCAACCCCTACGGCAACCCAGGGATGGGCGACTCGCGCTGGCTCCGTTCCACGGAACCCGTGCGCGTGGGCATCGACCAGAACGCGGACGGCATCTCCGACCTCTTCACCTTCTCGCACTGGCAGCACCTCTCGTGGCTGCCGACCGCGAACAACGGCTGGCGCGTGGTCGCGGACATCTCCGACATCGGCGCCAACGTCGTCGACAACATGAACGAAGCACTCGCGCCGCCCTACGCGGTGGCCTGGCCCTACGAGCAGTGGCTCCCGGGCGTCGCGCCGAACCCGATCGCGAACACGGCGGACTTCATCTCGCGCCGCAACCAGTGGTTCTTCGACTATCCGAACGTGTACAGGAGCCCGCTTCTCGCGCTCCCGAACTTCTTCCGCCTGCGCGACCTCGGCCGCCCGACCGACGAGTTCAAGCCCGACACCGCGCGCAATGTCGTCGGCCGCACCTTCACGGACGCGGACGGCGACGGCTTCACAGACAGCTTCTGGTTCCTCGCGCCCGTCGGCGCCGACCGCGGCGTGCGCACGCTCGTCGGGGTGTCGGTCGTCGACAACTCCGCGCTCCTCAACGCCAACGTGGCCACGAAGTTCAGCTTCGGCTACGGCGCGGACCCTGCGCTCGGCCTGAACGCCCCGATCGACGGCACGGCGGGCCACACGCCCGCGGACCTCGCGCTCGTGACGAGCAACGCGGAGTTCGAGCCGTTCTTCGACGAGCGCAACACGGTCGGCTTCCTCGATGGGCCGATCAACCAGTCTTCCACCAATCCGACAGGCGGCACTTTCCCGACCTACTGGACGGGCACGCCGCAGATGACCTTCCCCAACAGCGCGATCCGCTTCGACCGCGAGCGCTTCGGCGACCGCGTGAACGCGCTCGGGAACCCGATCAACGCGCCGATGTCGTTCCTGCAGGCGATCGGCATGCGCACGGCGAATGGACTGACCGACAGCGGCGTGCCGCTCGCGGGCCTTCCGCTGCGCGACACCACGCTTCCTGCGCCGCTCCAGGGCTCGTTCGAGAGCCAGCGCGAGCGTCTTGCGTACTTCAAGATCGCGGGGCTCGACCCAGAGAAGCCCGCCTTCGGCCTCACGCCCTTCGACGCGGCCGACGAGTTCGAACTGCGCGCGCTGCACGGGAACAACCTGCCCTTCAGCCTCTCGCGCTTCGAGCAGGCGCTCAGCTACTACAGCCCTGCGCTCCAGGGCACGGCCGCAGGCGACTTCCAGTTCCTGCGCGCCTCCCCGATGCGCGAGGAGTCGAGCGAGTACCTCGACCAGCTCGACGCGAGGCAGCTTCTCGTCGACAACCGCCGCAAGCTGACCATGTTCAGCGGCGCGCGCAACGAGACGATGCCGCCGGCGCTCTGGCCGACCCCGTTCTACGAGGAGACCTTCAACTACCTGAACCCGCGCGGAAACGTGCCAGCGCCCGCAAGCCCCGATTGGGTGCCGTTCCAGGCCGCGAACCGCGCCGAGTACGATCGCCAGAAGCTGAAGATCGACCTGCGCGCGCCGATGTTCGTCGACGCAAACGGCGTGCCGCAGACGAATCGCAACCCGCTTCGCGCCCTCCAGTGGCGCCGTGACCTCGCGCGCGTCCTCGAGAACTCGCTCGCCCGCGCGTTCGACGTCGACAACGACGGCACCCTCGACACCTGGCAGAGCTACTACGGCACGCGCGAATCGGACTACGAGCGCACGCTCTCGATGATCGCAAGCTTCGTCGCGAACCTCGACACGGCGGGCGACGAGGCCTCGACGATCGGCACGACGGGCGTGGCGTTCGACAGGCCGCTTTATCCGAACCAGCCCATCGTCGATCCGAACGGCTACTTCCCGCCGCAGACGGACGCGGTGCCCGACCCGATCGTGCAGGGGCGCTACTACACGGGCATGGAGAAGCAGCCATTCATCATGGAGGTCTTCATCGGCGTGATCTGGCCGAAGAGTGACTTCAACGAGGCGGAGTGGCAGGCAGCGGGAGGCCAAGCGCCGCCAGCAGGCCAGGAGGAACTTCCTCCCGATGTCGACGACGGCGGCGAGAACTTCGTCGACCGCTCGAGCAACCCGACGCTCATCGCAGCGGTGCAGATCGCGAACCCCTACGACACACCCGTCGGGCTCGGCGACTTCCGCGTCCGCCTCTTCGGGCAGACCTTCAACTTCGCGGTGGGCGGCATCGCGGCTGGCTATGGGCCGAATCCTGTCCTGGCACCCGCCACGCTTGGTCGCCCGACGACGGCGATCGTCTTCGCCGCGCTCGACGGACCCTTCGGCAGCTTCCCGGCGACCGACGCGGACGGCAATCCCGCCACAGACCCGACCCTGAAGCAGGCGGTGCTCGACTTCTTCGATCTCGAGCGCGGTGAGATGCAGGGCACGACCCTCCAGCCGAACACCGACACAGATGGCGACGGCATCGTCGAGCGCGCGTCGCTCTACGACACCCGCGGGCTCGAGCCCGATGTCGACCAGCAGGACCGCACGCTTGTCTTCGACGCCACGGGCTCGTGGCAGGTGAACCTTTCGGGGGGTTTCGGGGCCTACACGAATACTTCCGTCCAGCCCGTTGAGATCGTGCGCAACGTGATGCCGCCGCCAGGGATCGGCGGGGGACCGAAGGCGATCGTCGTCGACCGCTTCGACAACGACATCAGCGGACCCGAGGTGCGCTTCAACGAGGCGGCGAACCGTCTCTTCACGGACCCGCAGTATCTGCCGCCCGACAAAGCCTACAACTACGACATCAATCCAGCGCGCCGGTATGTCGCGGGCATCCGTCTGCGCAACGACGAGTTCTTCATGACCTGGTGCCGCGCAAGCCGCATCTGGGCGTTCGACCTCGACACATGGGATGACCCGAGCGTGCCGCTCGAAGAGAAGCGCATCTCCGCCACCGAGCGTTCGCCGCGCTATGTCTTCAGCATGGCAACGGAGCCCGTGCGCGCGACGCAGGAGGTCGACGGCGTCGATGCCTCGGGCGCGCGCCTGACGGGTGCGAACGCCTACAGGGGCGACACCTTCACCGCCGTGCAGGACCCTGACGGCGACGCCAACGGCGCGGGACGCTGGGCGAACATGACGTGGGTCGACATGTTCGGCCGCACGCTCCGCTCGAAGCCCGTCTTCTTCACGAACCTCGCCGTTCTCCGCGTCGGCGGGACGGAGGTCATCTCTGCGATCTCCCCCACGCAGCCGATGCCGTTCCTGCCTGCGCTCGGGCTGCCCGAGGCGCCCGCCGACATCTACTACCAGGATTGCCACGGCGCCGTCGAGTACAACGGCATCGACTACGAGTGGATGATCGGGAACAAGGGCGCGAGCGCAGCCGACTGGAACCGCTTCGAAGACGTGGCCGTCGCCTCGATACCCTTCCAGATGACGCAGAGGGACACTGACTTCGAGCAGATCGGCGAGGTCCTCGATGTCTTCCTCTGGGGCCATGTCCTCGAGAACTGGGCCACGCCGAGCACCTTCCGCACCTTCTCCGAGATCATGCTGATCGAGGACGAGGACGATCGCTTCTACCCCGGTTCGGGCCTCTACACGAACCGTCTCGAGATCCGCGCGCCGCAGGAGATCGACGCAGCCGACCCGGGCAATGTGGTGCTCGGAGCCCGCTTCGACCCGACCTCCGCGACGATCCCGCCGACGCCCGCAGCGGGATTCATCCCGTGGGCGCCCGCGCTCCCCGCGGGCATCGGGTTCCTCGACGCCCTCACGATCGACGGGGCCGGGCGGAACAGCTACGACCGAAATGCGAACGGCACCTACGACACGATCGCGGCGAACCCAGGGGTCGCGAACACGGACGAAGCGCGCGCCGAGGAGCGACGCTTCCGCCTGTCGCACGGCTACCTCGGCCGCAAGACCTCGGGCCTCATCAACATCAACACGGCGCTTCCCGAGGTGATGCAGGCGCTGCCCATGGCGACGCGGCTCCCGCGCGTGAACGGCATCACGCCGTACTCGCACTTCGCGGACGCCGTGCGGCTCTACCGCGATCACCAGGTGCTCGGCGCGCCGTTCGGCATTCCGCTCGCGGCCGTGCCCAACTACCGCGACCGCGGCCTCACGCCGACCCAGCTCGCAAGCACCGCTCCGACCTTCTACGCGGGCATGCGCAACGAGCAGGGCTTCTCCTCGATCGGCGAGCTGCTGCTTCTCCAGCGCATTCCGCCAGACACCATCGCGCCGCACCTCCGCGCCGCCTACAGCACGCGATGGCTCGGCTTCGATCCGTATGCGGGGCTCTCGGGCAACTTCAGCGGCTTCGACCTCGGCTACTCGTGGTCGACCGACCGCACCAACCCGCGGCCGCGGCAGCTTCCCGCCGATGTCCTCGTGGGAATCGGCGCGAACACGGATGTGCCGACCAAGCAGCACGACGAGCCTCTCGGCGATGTCGAGGACCTGAACCTCCTCTTCAAGGGCGTCTCCAACCTCGTCACCACCCGCAGCGATGTCTTCACGGTCTATCTGCGCGTGCGACAGGTGCGGCAGAACCCCGTGAACGGCCGCTGGGACGGCATGAACCCCGACCTGATCGTCGACGAGTCGCGCTATGTGCTGTGCGTCGACCGCAGCGAGGTGAACTCGCCGAGCGACCAGCCGCGGATCGTGTACTTCCAGCGCGTACCGAACTGAGAGCCGAGGGCGTCCTGCTTACGGCGCGTGCTTGAGGCCAGCAAGCCGCGCCACGAGCCTGTCGACGAGGGCGGGGTGCCCCGCGAGGACCCCCTTGTTCGCCGTCAGCTCGCGGCCGCGGCCGAAGTCGAGCGGGAAGCCCTCCGTGTCGACCACCTTGGCGCCGGCCTCCGATGCGATCAGTGCGCCCGCGGCGTGATCCCAGATCTTCTCTCGGTAGTCCGCGCGCGTCGGCAGGCGCAGGTAGATGTCTGCGCCGCCGCGGGCGACGACGACGTACTTGCATTGGCTGTCGAGGCGCGCGGGCCTGCCCGCCGCACCAAGCGAGGCGAGGAGCTGCGCGGAGAGATCCTGCCGCGAGTGCGCGCTCTCGACCGATTCGCAGGCGCGGACGGGCATCGTGGGGCGCCACTCCGCGACCTTGATCTGGACAGGCTCGCCGTGGTTCCGCTCGAGCCACGCGCCGCCGTCCTTGACTGCGAACGCGACGCAGCCGACGGGGTCCGCGCGGTCGAAGCGGTCGCCCGAGAGCGGGAGGTTCGGGCAGCCGACGACGCCGTAGCGCACCGAGCCCTCCTCGATCAGGGCGAGCGAGATCGCATACTGCTCGCCGCGGAGGAAGCCTTTCGTTCCGTCGACCGGGTCAAGCGTGAAGAACGCGCCCTTCGTCGGCACGCCTCGCCCGCGGTCGATGGCGTCGAGGCACTCCGCGCGCGTCACGCGGTGGCCAACTGCGAGCGCGACGGCCTCGACGACTTCCGCAAGGAGTCCTGCGCTTTCAGGGGCGCGCAGGCGCGACGCATCCTCCTCCCCGACAAGCGGGAGCGCAGCAAGCGCGGGCGCCGTCGCGGCGAGGCGGCCAAGCTCGAGCGCGATCACGGCCTGGCTCGCCCAGTCCGCGACGGTGACGGGGGAGCGGTCATCCTTCTCGACGGCGCCAGCGCCCATGCCGAGCTGCGACTGGATCGAACGCGTGGCGCGCATCGCAGCGCGTACCGCGCGGAGCATGAAGAGAAGATCAAGTCCGTCGTCCTGCATGTCGGGCGTTCCCATTGCGGCGCGTCAGCGTGAAGCGCGTGGCGAGAGCTCGCGCACGATGCGGCGCACCATCGCCTCCTGCATGCCGCGTGCGCGGGAGATCTGGTCGCCCTGCGCGAGGTTGTTTCCGAGGATGCTGAAGGCGATCGCGCGGCCGTCGGGCGCGATGGCGAGCCCGCTGAGCGTGCTCACGCCGCGGATGTAGCCCGTCTTGCAGCGGACCTCGACCACCGCGTCGGCGAGGTCGGGAAAGCGCCGACGCACGGTGCCCGTCTTCCCAGCGATGGCGAAGCTTCCGAAGTAGGTCGAGGCAAGCCTCGGATCGCGTGCGAAGGTCGCGTGCCACTCCGTCAGTCCCGACGCCGTGAGCCTGTTCTCCTGCGAGAGGCCGCTGCCATCGTCGAGCGTCCAGTCGGAGAGGACCTCGGATCCGAGCACCTCCACGATCGCCGCGCGCAGGGCTGCGCGTCCGTTGGTCCAGCTGCCCGAAGCGAACTGCGCGTCAGGACGCGTGTCCGCGGCAGTCGCCGAGACATTGGCGATGGCGGCGCCCATCCGCTTGAGGAGTGCCTCCGCGTAGAGGTTCTCGCTGTCCGTGTTCGCGCGCTCGAGCACGGTCGCGATCGGCGTGGCGTGGACCGGCGGCACCACGACGCCCGCGGCGCGCGGGTCGTCTGCGCGTGCCACGCGGGCCGACGACACGGAGACGCCGTGCTGCGCAAGGCGGCGCTGCAGGAGCTCCGCCGTGAGGGCAGGAGTGTCATGCACGGTGAGGCCGAGCGGCGCGGTGGGCCGCTTGTCGACGTTGCCGCGCATGGTGAGCGCGTTCGAGTCGAAGGGCCGCGACGCCGAGAAGCTGAACTTGGCGTTGGCGTTCGAGGTTGCGTTGTTGCGCGCGATCGGAAGGTCGAAGGCGGGCGTGAAGGTGACGGTCGGCTTTCCGCCTGCGACCGGGTTCGGGGTGATGCCGACCACGTTGCGCGCGAGGTTGAGGCCCCAGACCTCGGCGCAGTAGGCGTTCGGATACTGCTCCTTCGGCCACGACGGGTGGAATCGCTCCGAGTCGAAGATGCGCGCATCGACCACGAGTTCGTCGACGCGCGTCACGCCCTGCGCGCGCAGCGCCTCGGCCCAGAGCGCGACGAGCGCCTCGATCCCGTGCGGGTCGCGCGCACGGAGCTCGGGGTCGTCGAGCGCCGGGTCGCCGCTCCCGACGAGCGTGAGTCGCACGGTGCCGTTCGCGCGGTCGAGCCACAGCGTTGTCTCGAAGCGGAAGTCGGGCCCAAGTGCGACAAGCGCGGCGCCCGCGGTGATGACCTTCATGTTCGAGGCGGGGGCCATCGGCACGAGGCCGTTCAGCCCGGCGAGGTCCTGGTTGAGCCGCACGTCGTGAACCGAGTAGGCGATCCGCTGCGTCGCGAGACCCGACTTGCGCGCGATCTCCGCAAGGTCCGCGGCGAGGTCGGCGCGCGCGGACGAGGTCGTTGCCGCGAGGAAACAGAAGACCGCGAGCGAGAGGAGGAGGGGTCGGGCGACTCGATGGAGGGAACGCATGGCCTTCAGCCGCAACATAGCGGGAGTATCGGCCAACGCGCATGAATTGCGCGAGCGGCGAGGAGAGTCGACGGCGGGCAGGTGGTTTGAGCGGTCGCCGCTGCTGCGGCTCCCTCTGGCGTGGATCACGCCCGTCGGAGTCGGCGGGAACCTCGCCCAACACCAAAGGCGGCTGCCGCAAGCAGCCGCCGCTCAAACCTCGTGTCCGCAGACGTGAGTCTGCGGAACACCGATCGTCGGAGTCGACGATGAACCTCTCCAAGCACCAAAGGAAGCCGCCGCAGCGGCGACCGCTCAAGGACGGGAGCCGCCGCAGCGGCGACCGCTCAAGGACGGGAGCCGCCGCAGCGGCGACCGCTCAATCTTGCCCAAGCCGCACGCGCACGAACTTCACGAGCTTGACGCCCTTCGGCACGATCTGGCCGACCTGCATCTTGTCGTCGCGAACGTAGGGCTGGCCGAGAAGGGTGACTTCCTCGAAGAACTTGCGGAGCTTGCCTTCCGCCATCTTCTCCGCGATCTGGGCCGGCTTGCCCGAGGCCTGCGCCTCGGCGACGGCCTCTGCGCGCTTCGCCGCAACGACCGCGGGGTCGAGGCGGTCGGCGTCGATCGCGGACGGCGTCGGAACCGCAGCAGCGATGTGCTGGCAGATCCCCGTGCCGATGTCGGCGGGAATCTCGCCGCCCTCATACTGCAGGATGACGCCGAGCTTCGAGTCGTGGTGCACGTAGCTCGCGAACGAGCCGCCCCCGAGGACCTCGCCGCGGGCGAAGGAGATGTTCTCGCCCGTCTTGAGACGCACCACGTCGACGCGGTCGATGATGGCCTGGTTCGCAGTCACGGAGCCCGCGGGGTGGCCGAGCGCCAGCTTGGCGACATCCGCCGCCATGGCGCGGAACTCCTCGTTGCGCGCGGTGAAGTCTGTCTCCGAACGGATCTCGACGATCGCGGCCTTGCCGTTGCCCATCGCGACGGCGACGCAGCCTTCGCCCGCCGCGCGGTCGGTGCGGGCGTCCATCTTGCCCTTCATCTTCTCGCGGATGAGCTTCTCGGCGGCCTCCATGTCGCCGTTCGCCTCGACCAGGGCGTTCTTGCAGTCGCCCATTCCGAGACCCGTGCGGTCGCGGAGCTTCATGACGTCCTTGGGGCTGATGTTCACAGTGCTCATAGGTTCCTCTTTCTTGCGGATCACGGCGCAACGCGCGCATGCCGCGCTTCAACTCACGTGGTGCTGGAAGTCCCGAAGAGTCGGGAAAGAACGATCAGGCGCCTTCGGTCGGTTCCGTGGTGGCCACGGCCTCGCCGTCGGCACGGAAGCGGCTGCGGGTCGAGCGGCGTCGGCCAGGGCCGGCGTCGCCGCGACCTTCACCGCGACCTTCACCACGACCTTCACCGCGCGCAGCGCCCTCGCCGCCCTCGGCGGTGGGAGCCTCGCCGGCGGAGGTCGCGCGGCCTTCCTTGCCCTTCTTCACGGCGTCGCAGAGCTCGCGGATCACGACGTCGATCGTGCGCATCGAATCGTCGTTGCCCGGGATCGGGATGTTGACGAGATCGGGGTCGCCGTCGGTGTCGACGAGGCAGACGGTCGGGATGCCGAGCGAGCGCGCCTCGAGAAGCGCGTTCTTCTCGCGGTTGGTGTCGACCACCACGAGCGCGCCGGGGAGACGTGTCATCGCGCGCACGCCGCCGAGGTTGCGCTGGATCTTCTTGCGCTCGCGCATCAGCTGCGATTCCATCTTCTTCGAGTAGTTCTTCATCTCGCCGCTCTCGACGAGGCGATCGAGCTCATCGAGGCGCTTGAGGCGCTCGCGGATGGTGCGGAAGTTCGTGAGCGTTCCGCCGAGCCAGCGCTCTGTGACGAACGGCATCTGCACGTCGGCTGCGTACTGCTCGATCGGACCGCGCGCCTGGCGCTTGGTTCCGATGAAGCACACGTCCTTGCCCTGGCCGACGGTCTTCTCGATGAAGCGCTTGGCGAGGAGCAGGCCCTTGATCGACTCGCGCACGTCCACGATGTGGATCTGGTTGCGGACGCCGTGGATGTACGGCGCCATCTTCGGGTTCCAGTTGCTGCGACGCTGACCGAAGTGGATGCCTGCCTCGATGAGTTCCTGAACAAGAGAAGCCATGGTTGCTCTCCAGCGACACCGACGCGGCGGGTGTGGCGATCCCGCCCGTCCAAAGGGCGCTTGTGGGGTGCGGCGGGTTCGTCCCGACCGCGCTCTCGTGATGCCCCGCGCTGCCACGCGCGCGGGCCTGTTCCTCCGGCGAACGCTCGCCGCGAAGAATCGACAAGGATAGCGAAATCGGACGGTGATTTGGAGGCCTGAAATCCCGCTCGGGGCGGAAGAGTGAATCTTCATGTGCGGGCGGAAATCCTCCCCCACGCGAGGCCCTGCGTCCGATAGAACCCACCCCATGCTTGCGAAAGTCTTCAAGGCCTACGACATCCGCGCCATCTACCCGAAGCCCCTCGACGAAGGCATCGCCTGGCAGGTCGGATTCGCCACGGCGCAGTACCTCCTCGGCGAGGGGGCGGCAGCGGGGCTCCTCGACCCGATGTCCCGCACGATCTGCGTCGGCCGCGACATGCGCAAGAGTTCGCCGAGCCTCGCGAAGGAGCTGAAGCAGGGGATGCGCGACGCGGGTGCCGATGTCATCGACCTCGGGCTCGTCGATACGCCGTTCGTGTCGTTCGCCATCAACCATCTCGGCTGCGCGGGCGGCGTACAGGTCACGGCGTCGCACAACCCCGCGAACTACAACGGCTTCAAGATCTCGAAGGCGCGCGCGAAGCCCGTCGGCCAGGCCACGGGCCTCGCCGAGATCCAGCGCCTCGCGGCACTCGTCGAGCGCGAGAAGGCGAAGCCCCTCGGCGGGCGCGAGGAGACGCGCGACCTCTGGGCCGACTACCGCGCGCATCTCCTGTCGTTCGTCGACGCGCGCGTCCTCTCGGGAGAGCGCACGCTCAGGATCGCGGTCGACGCGTCGAACGGCATGGCGGGAACGATGATGCCGAAGGTCTTCGACTGCATCAAGGGTCTTGAGGTCGAGAAGATCCACTTCGACAACTCGAAGGGCGAGTTCGTGCACGAGCCGAACCCTCTTGTCGAGTCGAACCTTCGCGACCTGCAGGCCGTGATGGCGAAGGGCGGCTTCGACGCCGGCTTCTGCTTCGACGGCGACGCCGACCGCTGCATCGTGCTCGACGAGAAGGGGCGGCCCATCGGCTGCGATCTCCTCCTCGCATGGCTCGTGCGGGACGCGCTCGCGCAGGCTCCCGGCAGTGCGGTCGTCTACGACCTTCGCAGCTCGCGCAGCGTGCCGGAGATCATCCGTGAGCACGGCGGCGTGCCTGTTGAGAGCAAGGTCGGCCATGTGTTCATGAAGGCGAAGCTCGCGGAGTCGCGCGGAGTGATCGGTGGGGAGCTCTCGGGCCACTTCTACTTCGCCGACATGTGGAACACGGACTCGGGCGCGCGCGCGTTTGCTGCCGTCGTGACCGCGCTCGCGGGGGCGAAGCAGCCGCTGTCGAAGCTGATCGCGCCGTGCAGGCGGTATGTCCAGTCGGGCGAGATCAACTTCGAGAACGAGGACAAGCTGGGCGCGCTCGCGAAGCTGAAGGCCGCGTTCCCGCGCGCAAAGACCTATGAACTCGACGGCCTCTCGATCGACGCGGGCGATTGGTGGGCGAACATTCGAATGTCGAACACGGAGCCATTGCTGCGCCTCAACCTCGAGGCGCGCGACGAGGCGACGGTGGCCGCGAAGGTCGCGGAGGTGTCGGAGTTCCTTGGGCACCGTGTGGAGCACTAGATTTGAGCGGTCGCCGCTGCGGCGGCTCCCGTCCTTGAGCGGTCGCCGCTGCGGCGGCTTCCGTCCTTGAGCGGTCGCCGCTGCGGCGGCTCCCTCTGGTGCGAGGTGGGCGAATGTAGTCCCGGATCGCCGCTGCGGCGGCTCCCGTCCTTGAGCGGTCGCCGCTGCGGCGGTTCCCTCGGGTGCCGCCGAAGCCGCGTCAGGCGAGCGCGGACAGTTCGCGTGCCATCGATTCGCACGCGGCCAGCATCGCCTCGGTGCGCGTGGAGATCACAGCGCGCTCCCCTTCGTCGGCGACGGACGGCAGGTTGATGCGCACATTCTCCTGCGCGGCGCGGGCCCCGATGGCCGCGAGATCGATGGCGATGCGCAGGTCGCTCGCGAGGCTTGCGCTCGTCGTACCGACGAGGACCGCGAGCGCCTCGAGCGTCGACTTCGCCAAGAGGACGCTCGCCTCAGGCGCGCGGATCGCAGCGCGCACGGCCTCTTCGAATCCCGCGCGGCCTGGGTCGTCCTTCGGCAGCCTCCAGAGTCGGTTCAGGTGCTCGTAGGCCCTCGCGTCTTCGGCGGCGAGCGACATCGCAGCCGCGCGGCCGCCGGAGAAGACCTCGAGCGCCGCGCGATGGGCCGCATCGTGCGGCGCGAACTTCGGCTTTCCAATCGCGTAGCCGACCACCATCGCGCCGAGCGCGTTCGCCTGCGCAATCGTGACGCCCGCCACAGCGCCTCCACCCGGGACAGGCTGCGCCGCTGCAAGGGCGTCCAGATAGCCCTCGATGGTCATGGCGCGGAGATCGCCGCTCACGAGCGCACCTCCGCGCCGAGCGCCTCGCGCAGCCGCGCGATCGCGCGCGCGACCGACGCGTCGGCCTCCTCGCTTGTCATGGTGCCGTCGTTCTTGCGGAAGACAAGGCGCAGCGACACGCTCTTTCTTCCCTCGCCGATCTGCTTGCCGCGGAAGGTGGTGACGAAGGCGATGGACTCGAGGTGCGCGAGCCCGAGCCCGCGGATCTCCCGCTCGATGTCGCCGTACGCGACGCGCTCGGCGACGATCGCCGAGATGTCGCGGTCGGCGGCGGGGAATGCAGGAAGCCCGATGGCCGCGTTCTCCGGTGGATATGCGCGCAGCAATGTCCGCAGCTCGAGCTCGGCCGCCGCCGTCGCGCGCTCGATGCCGTGCATCTTCGCCACGCGCGCGTCGACGATGCCCACGCAGCCGATGTCGACGCCGTCGACGACGACCCGTGCACCAACGGAGAGCCACGCAGCGCCGCCCGCGCCCTGCGGCGCGAGCTCGACGCGCGCCGTGCGGGCCGCCACGAGCGTCAGGATTCGCTCGACGGCGCCGCGCATGAGGCGATACGCGCCCTGCGCGTCACGCGGATCCACGGGTGCATCGGCCACGAGCGCCACGGTCGGCCGCTCGACGTGCGCGCCGGCCGAGTAGTGGAAGGCGCTGGCGCACTCGAAAAGCCGCAGGTTCGCGGCGCCTTGGTCCTCGTTGTGGCGTCGCACGCGGAGCAGGCTCGTCACGACGCTCGGGCGCAGGGCGGGCTCGCCTCCCGCGCGCTCGTCATCGACCTTGAGAAGCGAGGCGCCGTGCGGCAGGAACGCTTCCGCCGCCTTCTCTCCGACGAGCGAGTGGGTGATGGTCTCGATGAAGCCCATGCCGACAAGAAGATCCTTCACGGCGCGCGTTCCGCGCTCGATTGGATTCTGCCGCTGCACGCGGATGGGAAGCGTGTCCGCGACGGGCACGGCGTCGAGGCCGTTGAGGCGGCAGATTTCCTCGATCAGGTCGATCTCGCGCTCGACGTCGACGCGACGCGCGGGAGCGGTCGTGTGAATCACCTCGTCTGCGCCGCTTCCCTCGACGCGCGGCGCGAAGCCCAGCGTCGTGAGAAGCTCGACCATGCGCGCCGTGGAGATGTCGAAGCCGAGGATCCGGCGTGCGCGCGCCGGCCGCAGCGGAATCGTGCGCGGCGCAGGCAGCGGAGCGCCATCGGCGACGACGCCCTCGAGGAGCGTGCCGCCTGCGATCTCGAGGATGAGCGCCGCGAGGCGGTCGGCGGCAGGGTCGATCTCGGCAGGGTGCACTACGCGCTCGAAGCGGTACGACGAGTCCGAGGCGATCGCATGGCGCCTGCTCGTGTTGCGCACGCTCACGGGATCGAAGGTCGCGGCCTCGAGGACGAGGTCGGTGGTTGCCTCCGTGACGCCTGCGAGCGCGCCACCCTTCACGCCCGCGAGCGCGACGGCGCGGTCTCGGTCGGCGATCACGAGGTCGGCCGAGGAGAGCTTGACCTCCTTCGCGTCCGAACCGAGCGGCAGAAACGCCTCGCGATCGCGCGCGCGGCGGATGTGGATCTCGGCCCCGGCGAGCGTCGCGAGGTCGAAGACATGCGTCGGCTGCCCGAGCTCGAAGAGGACGAAGTTCGTGGCGTCGACCACGTTGCTGCGCGGAATCTGCCCGATGGCGAGGAGCCTCCGCTGCAGCCACTCGGGGCTTGGTCCGACCTTGACGCCCGTGATGACGCGCGCGGTGTAGCGCGGGCAGAGCGCGTGCTCGTGGTTCGTGACGCGGATCCGCCCGGCCGCAGCGCCGGACCCCGTCGCCCTTGGCACAGCGCTCGGCATGCGCACGGTGCGCCCCGTGACGGCCGCCACCTCGCGTGCCATGCCGACATGGCAGAGGCAGTCGCCGCGGTTCGAGGTCGTCTCGATCTCCTGCCAGGGCTCGCCATTCTCCGCCGTGTCGCCCCCGTCGAAGGGGAGGCCCGCGGAGGTCAGGGCAGCGGCCTGCTCCGCTGCATCGGCTGGGCGATCGAGATAGTCGTTGATCCAGAGAACGCTCGTGCGCATGGGGGCGCAGCGTAGCGGCTCGCGGTGGCGCTTGGCGCGGTTCGGGCGCGCTGCTTTCGCTACGCTGCGCGCATGGATTCCCGACAGCGAACCGTGCGAACGATCCTGGGCCTTGCGGCGCTGTGCGTCCTCGGCGGCACGCATCTCGGCTGTGCGTCGACGGGCACTGGGCGCCCATCGACGGACGCTGCGGCTGCGGATCCAATCGCATCCGCGCCCGCCGACCTTTGGCTCGAGATCCGCACGAGCCCGGGTCGAGGTGTGGTCGATCGCCCCAAGGTAGAGGAGCGCGAGGCGCGCTTCGTGCTTCTGCCCGATGGATCGCTGCATGGCGAGACCGACCATGTTCCCGAGCCAGGGGCCCGTCCTGCACGGCTCAGGCGTTTGTCGCGCGAGCAGATGGGCGACGTGTGGTCGCTTCTCGTCTCCGCCGGCTTCGCAGACCCTTCCCTCGCGGACACGCGCGGGAACCCCGCGCTCGTCGAGGCGAATGCGGGCGAGGTGCTCGCCACGCTCGAGGTGCACGCGGCGGGTGAGCGGTTCGCGTTCGTGCGGCGTTATACGGCGGGGAGCGAAGAGGAGAAGGCGCTGCGCGGCGTGATCCGCGCCGTCGCGTCGCTCGGATGGGCAAGCGACGAGGCGTTCGCGGAGTTCGCGGAGCTGCCGCTGCGCTACGACCTCGGACCCGATCCATACGCGCGTTTCGCAGAGACCGCTCCGAAGAACGGTCGGACTGGAGGCGAGCGATGAGCCGCGCGACGCTCCTCGCGTTCGTTCTCGCGGCGGCCACAGTGCAGATGTTCTTCGGCGGTTGCGCGACGACACCGCGATCGGGAGCCGTCGATCGCACGGAAGGTCTCGAGCTCATCTATCGATGGAGCGTTGAGAGCGAGGGGCGCGCCGCGTACTACGAAGTCGCGAAGGACGGGTCGTTCGGCTCGAGCGGAGGCCTTCCCGCGAGCATGGGCGAAGTGCGCTTCCGCACAGAGCTCGATGCGGCCGATCTCGAACTGTTCGTGGCGCGCGTGCGTGCCACGGGCTTTGCGGAGCGGCCTGCCGAGTCTGGCTCGGGGCCTGCGCGTTCCGAGGTGACGGTCGTCGAGCGTGGCCGCGCCTCGAAGTTCGTCGTCTTCGGCGACGACGCGGCGCTCGAGGAGCTGCGGCGCTGGTGTGCGCAGATCGCGCTGCGGCAGTTCCGCGATGTCATCGACGCACAGCCAGAGGCTGGCCCGCGCCGCAGATAGCATCGCCTCCGCGTGACGGCGAGCGGGATCCGCCGAAAGCGATTCATGCGAAGTGATCCGTCGAAAGAGATGTTTGCCACGGGGAGTTCTCCCTCTGCGCGGCGCACGGATGCGGCGCGCGCGTCAGAAGGAAGCTTCCGACTCTGGTCGGGCGCATGGACAGCGCCCGACTGAACCCGAGGGAGCGGCGCGCACTCGCGTGGCGCGCCGACCCGACACGCGACTGAAGACAGAAGCGAAGCCGCGACGGACCGCGGCTCCGCGGTGACCGCGTCCGTGGCACGGATGCCACGACGCAGTCGCCGACATCCACGACGGAGTCGCCGACATCCACGACGGAGTCGCCGAGATCGTTCGCGTCATCGAAACTCTCCGAGCGCCCGTTGCACACCTCTGCGCGGGCGCTTTTTGCCTTCCGAGGCAACGCTGTCGTCCGCGATCGCGAAATCCTGTGAAGCCGATGAAAGCACGCGCGGCCGCGCGAGATTCGCCTTCTCGGCGCGCCTGGTGGATGGCAGCGCCAGGAGGCCTCCCGCGGGAGGCTTCCGAGATCGCGCGTTCCGCGTGGATCCCGTTCCACCATGGAGCGCGAACCATGCAGATGCGACGAGTCCCCACGGAACACGCTGCCGCACCGTCGCCCCAACGGCGTCCGGGCATTGACGCGGGGGGCGCTGAGTCGTTCGTCCACCGTACTGGATTCTCGGCCACTCATGCGCGATTTCTGCGCGATCCGATCCGAATCGCCGCGAACTCGCAGGAAACAGCGCACAACGTCGAGGCGCCGCCTCGGCGGCAACGCGCAACGGCGGTACATTCGCAACCGATGCAGACGATCGAGACGCAAGGATGCGAGGTCGAGGGCGCCTCCGCGAACGATTCGCGGGACAGGTCCGCGCGGGCGGAACTGGTGGCTGAGCTCTACAGAGACGCATACCACCGGGTCTACGCCTTCGTGCGGCGCTCGGTGGATGCCATCGAGGCGGAGGAGATCGCCCACGAGGCCTTTATCCGCTTGTTCCGCGTCAGGAATCTCGAAAGGATGTCTGTCTCTGTGGCTTACCTCTTGCGTATCGCTGAAAACCTGCTCAAGCGGCGGCACGAGCGGGCTACGCGGTACAAGTTCGTCCTTGAGGAGTCTGCGCGCGTGGCCGCCGCCGCGCGGGGTGAGTGGGTCGTGGATGCGGGGGCCGCGGTGCCGGTGGCGCCTCTCATGGGCGTGCGCTCGGACAGCGTGGGCGCAATGGTCTCGGGCGGCATGTCGGCCGAGACTGTGCTGGCGGCCATGCGCGAGCGGCTCACCGCGGAAGAGCAGGCGGCGATCCGCCTGATCGTGTGCGAGGGCCTCGACTACCAGTCGGCGGCCAGATCGTTGGGCGTGCCAGTCTCGACCATCAACAACTGGAAGCACCGTGGAATCGCCAAACTCAAGCAGTTCGTCGGATGCAACGGCCAGCCAGAGCCCCAGCGGGCCCTCACGGCGGCGGGGTGATCTCGGCTCAGTCGTTGGCGCAGAAGCGATGGCAGAGGCTCTCGAGAGCAAGTTGCGCGTGAGGGAGCGGCTGGAGCGCGCGATTCGACTGCGATCTGCTCACGCCGCACGCGCGGAGGGGCACTCGGCCGAGGCCGGGTGCGAGGATGCTCCGCTGCCCGCCCATGCCCAGCACGCGCTGTGCGTGGCCGTCTGCGCTGGAGGCGACGGTCCGTCTCGGGCCGACTGACCAGCTCGGCCACCGCCGAGCGTCGTTCTCAACCCGCCGCCTTTGACCTCGCGTTCCGGGTTCTCTCTCGGACGGACGCGCGGACGGGCAGAGGAGACGCGGTGCGAACCTCCGAGCCGTTCAGAGCGCCCGCCGCCGCCGCGAACCGATGGCCGCGAGGCCGAGAACGGCCACTGCGCCAGGCGCGGGCACGAAGCCCTGGATCTCGCGAAGGCGGATCGTGTAGGAGCCCACGGCGCCCGCCCCGTCCCACTCGCCCAGCACATTCTCGTTTCCATTCAGGGTCTCGCCATCGCTGCCGAGCCGGTTCCAGATCGACTTCCCGCCATCGGACACCGCCTGCATGCCGAACCCCGTGATCGCCACGAAGTAGACCCCGGGAGTCAGCAGGATCGTGTCCGAGTTCACGGCGCCCTCGCCGATCCTTGAGCCGATCAGGCCCGAAGCCGCGTTGTCGTTGGCCTTCAGCGCGATGGCGCGCTGATTGCTCCCGCTTCCACCCTTCCTGCGGAACAGGAAGAGCTGCGTGTCGAAGTCCGCTTCGCCGCCGAGTTCGCCGCCCGCTGTCGAGAGCGTGAAGAGCGTCGGCGACGAGACGGTGAAGGCGTACATGTCGACGAGGTCGGTTCCCGTGAACCCATAGCCTGTGAGCCGCCCGAAGATGTTGATCACTGGCGAGTTGATGGTGATGACCTGCGCCGTCGCCGCTGTCTCACCCGCATCCTCGGTGTAGTCGTCGTCCCAGGTCGGACCCGCCATGGCGAGGGAACTGATCGGGAGGAGCGCCGCCATCGAGGCGAGCGCAGCGTGAGCGAAGGCAAAACGGCTGTTCATGGCGGCCATCCTCTCAATGAAGGGGCAGTCTCCTTCCGCGTCCTACGAGGAAGCGGAGGTTTGTCACCGAGTCAGGGCTCAGGACAATGGACGGAAGGTACCGCGCTGATCGCGCCCACGCATCGTCTTCGTCGTCGAATGGGGTGAATGCTGGAGGAAATCGGTCTGGGCGGGGATGGGTGAAATCTCCGCGACCAAGGGTCGCCCTCTACCATCGTGCCCCCATGGAGTTCGCCCCCGTTTCCTCAGCGCGTGTACGCGAGCATGTCTCGGGCGACCCGATCGTCGGCATCGACCTCGGGACCACGAACTCGCTTGTCGCCTACTGCTTTCCTTCGGGGCCCCGCGTTCTCGGGGCTGGAGCGTATGGCGCCATGGTGCCGTCCGTGGTGCGGTTTCTCGGGAATGGCTCGACGGTCGTCGGCGCGGCGGCGCGGCGCGGCCGGCTTGAGCACGCCGCGGAGACCGTGGCCAGCGCCAAGCGCCTCATGGGCCGCTCCGCGAAGGAGACCGCGGCCTTCGCTCGCAGCGCGTCGACCCCGCTTGTCGAAGGGCCACGAGGCATGGCCGCGCTCTCGATCCATGGGCGCGTGGTGACGCCGCAGGAAGTCGCCGCGGAGATCCTGCGCGAACTCCGCCGCATCGCCGAAGCGGAACTGGGCGTGCCCGTGCGGCGGGCCGTGATCACCGTTCCCGCCTACTTCGACGATGCACAGAGGCAGGCCACGCGTGACGCGGCGCGGCTTGCCGACCTCGAGGTGGCGCGCATCGTCAATGAGCCGACCGCGGCGAGCCTCGCCTATGGAATCGGTCAGACCGCACGCGCGGAGCGGATCGCGGTCTACGACCTCGGCGGCGGCACCTTCGATGTCACCATCCTCGACATCGTGCCGTCCGAGGATGGCGGCACGGGTGCGGACTGCTTCCAGGTGCTTGCGACCGCGGGCGACACGGTGCTCGGCGGCGACGACCTCGA
>QLAH01000049.1_pt1 | contig 137971 bp, 115 predicted proteins | sample 4693081 | NCBI WGS metagenome assembly QLAH01 (sample SAMN09425401, study PRJNA476045) | Lake water metagenome, whole genome shotgun sequencing project.
ACTCCACTACTCGCCTTGCAGGTCGAAGTTGTCGCTCAGGATGATGTAGTCGAAGATGCTGACCTCACCGTCGCCGTCGAGGTCGGCGCGGCTGTCGTACAGCCGGTCGCCCACGCTGGTATCAAACGCGGCGCTGAGCTGGATGTAGTCGAAGATGCTGACCACATCGTCGCCGTCGCAATCCCCGTTCCGCAGAACAACATCGAGGTTTTCGATCGGCGCAGCACCCAGAGAAACCTCGACAGCTTTCCGCAATCCGGTCAAGAACTTGAATTTGAGAGTCGCAGTGCCGACCGATGTGGGCGTGATCGCATATTCACCATTGGCGCCAAGCTGTGCCATCAGCGTTTCCACCACGGCTCCGTCCTTCCACACTTGGATTTCGGCGAGCTCCTCGTCGGGGGTCCCGTTATAGCTACTCAGAGTGATCTTTCCGTTCACTAATTCGGCCACAGGATTCGGTAGGCTTCGACGCCAGACCCCCCGACCATAGGTGGCCGCATAAATGAGGTTGGTGGGTGCTTGCACCTTCAAGTCGGTCACCTCGACGTTAGGCAGTGAGCCACTCGGGCCGAGGTCAAACCAGCTCTTTCCACCATCAAACGTGCCGAACACTCCGACATCGTTGCCCACATAATAGTGCTTAGAGGGGGAGGCCGGATGCCGCGCAATCGCGTTGATCGGAATGTTGGGCATCTGCTTTGGATTCACGCCTTCTCGCGAAATCCAAACCCGGGGATTGGCGAGTGTATCTAGGCATTCATAGAGTTTGGCCCCGGGGACGGAGTTCTCGAACCCAACGAGAATTTGGCGAGAATTGGTGGGATTCACCGAGATCGCACCGATGGAGCCGACTGGTAAGCCGGGATTTCCGGTATCGATGCGAGTCCAAGAAGCTCCGCCGTTACTGGTCATCCACAATTCGCCGTCTTTGGATCCCGTGTAGATGCGATTCGGGTTTGAGGCACCCATCCCAATGCACCGGATGTGCTGGGCCGTGGAGAGCTTTTGGTTTCCTAATCGATTGGACCACGATTGCGAAACTTCGTTGTATCGGTACAGGTAGTTCGTGCCCACGTAAACATATTTGGTGTCTGCGGGATTGATCAGGATCGGTGGACTGCTACGGTGGAGGTCGGTGCCAATCGAGATTGGGACGTTGCTTTGAGTTGCCCATCCGTCACTTGTGCGGATGATATGGCCATTGCCGGCCCCATCCTTCGAGAGGTTAGGAGGAATGATGTATTGGTATCCGTTGATGTCGGGACGAATCGCCGCATGGCCCAAGTCGCCGCCCGAGAGGTTGCCCCAGTTTTGAATATCACCGGATTGCCCCATTCCGTTGTCTTGCATTCCGGCCAAAACATAGTCCTGAACCGTCGAATCAATCGCGATTCGGCTCACGAGCGCGGTGCCTAGATTCTTGTTGAGGGGGAGAAACGACATCGCGTTGGTCGACGGATTGAAATTCATGCCATACGCCCCACCATCGTTGACACACACAAAAGTGTTTGCCTGGGTAGGATGCGCGCCAACGGCATGATTGTCCACATGCAATTTATCGTTGCCCGAGTAGGCGTTTCCAATCGACTGCCATGTGCCATTCGCAAGTGGCGAGAGGTACAAGTCAATGTTGCAAACCATCAAAGCATCGGAGAGAACCGTGCCGTTCAATCTGGAAAAGCACGTGAGCCCAGCGTTGTACACGCCTTGTCCCCAGTTGCTTCCGCTCACTGCCGGGAGGTCGCCGGTGATGTCGGTCCACGTTCCGATTCCTCGGTTGGTGTTTCGGTAAACCTTGCGGGAGACCGGATACAGCAGGTACACGGTACGGGCTTGGACCTTGGAGCACGCGACAAAGATTTCCTCGTTTGCGGCGCCGACGGGTGGTGTGAGCTTCGTCCAACTTGATCCGCGATCGTCGGAGCGCCAAACGACCTGTTCACTACCGTTTCGAAGCCCGGCTGCGTACAAATAGCGTGCAAATGGTGCCTCGATGATGGAGATATCGAGGTCCGACCAGTTGGCGTCTTCGGTCACAACATTGTCCCAAGATAGGCCTTCATCGTCGGTGCGATACAGGTTGTTGATTTGGTCGGGGCCTCGGCCAGAGGCGACGACAAGGACATTGGAGAGTTCGGGGTCGACCGAGATATCGGAGATCAGCGTTTCCCCAAATTGAGCCGATCCACGAACCGCCCAACTCACGCCGCCGTTGGTCGAAACGAGCAAGCCGATCCCGTTGCCGCGCGATCCTGGATAATCGCCAGTTCCCGCATAGACCCGATTCGGAATTTGTGGGTTAGTTGCCACGGCGCTGGTGTAGATTTCGGACTGGCTGTCCGTGAGTGCCGTCCACTTTGTCCCGGCATCCACCGATTTCCAGACCCCACCGCAAGCGCTGGCCAGGTAGATCGTCTGCGCATCTGTCGGTTCGAAGGCGACGGCGTTGATTCGACCGTTGACCGGGGCAGGACCGAATCCGGACTGAGACCCGGCATTGTCCAAATTTGTGGGTCCGATGAACGTCCACGGACTCGGCTGGTGCGGGTTGACGATGTCGAGTTGGGCCTTCTGGCGACGGGCGAGCGGGTAGGTGGAGGTCACCATTTGAAGCGTCGGCCATGCGCGGACGCTGACCCATTCGGCATAGGACTCCAGGTATCCAAGCGTCTTTCGCTTCTGTTGCTTGCTGCGCTCAGAGATGGGCGCGCGAAGTTCGGGGGAGAGGGACTCGAATTCGGCCCAGGCGCCTTGCAGCGCGCTCCGCAATTGATCCGCGCCATCGCCCTGAAGTTGCTTCTGGGTGATTCCCCCGAGGCGTGGGTTCAAGGCCCGAATGTTTGAGACCTCGGATCGTCGCTTCAATCGATTGAGCTCTGTAGCGTAGGACGACCCGGACTTGATCAGGCGAACTTCCGATACTGTTTGATCCTCTGCAGTGCGCGTCGTATACGCAACTTCTCGCATGACGAAATCCTTGGCGGCGATCTGCGGATCGGGCGCCCGGGGCCCTTGTACCAACGAAGCAAGTAGAACGAAACCTATCATCATGATTCTGTGACCAACCCAATCGACCCGCAACAATGCGGGACGTTGCCAACATTATCCTACAAACTCGTCAAGATTGAGGCTTCTTTTTTCACAGACCGCTGATATCTGAGTCTTTTGTCCCGGGGCACACCCTGTGGTCAGGATCCGGAGCACGGACGAATTCGGCCCCCTGCCCCGGACGTCCTCGTCCGGGGCAGGGGCCGCTGCGGGGGAGACTGGGCCTAGTCTCCTTCTTTGCCGAAGTTGTTGCTGAGGATGATGTAGTCGAAGATCGTCACTTCGCCGTCGCCGTCGCAGTCTTCGTTGAGGAGCGTAAAGTTGACACCTGTTGCACTCGTGGAGGAGAGGGTCACCGAACCGATATGCTTCCTCACTCAGGTTGTCTCCTCGGCTGAAGATAGAGGAGAACAACCTGTTAGCTCAGAAGGGGACTGTGAGGCTAGTTCATCGGCTCAACATCGTATGCGATTTTGCCGTTGTCCCACTTCCACTTCGTATGAATTCCGTTTTCGAAGACTTTGGTGAAGCCGAAACCAGATCCTGGAACGATCAGATCGTCGTAAGGAACCGTCGCCGATCTCCAGCTGCCGACACCGCTTGTTCCTCTAGTCAGATTGTCGAGCAGATCGCTGTACCAGCTCGAAATCTGAAAAGAAGTGAAGCTACCCGTCAGCCCAGTGCTCGCTAAGGCAACTTCCTCCATCATTTCGTGATAACTGTCCGAGATTGTCGCTCCCGATGCAGGAGCAAATGCCGAGCAGTTGAAGATCTCCCCTAATTCGCGGTAGTTCTGATAGAACCGCTCGCGTCCAGAGGTGTCGGAGACCAAAATGCTGAATCCATTCTTCGCGACTTGATACTTATTCTCGTTGTTGGAGTAGTCTGCCGAGGAGTTGGCCCAGTCCTGTTGCAACACATGCCATGCGCCTGCGTTGATCTTTACTCCCCGGTGGTTTGAAAAAGCTGGAAACGAACTTGTAGATTGGAACTTGTTCCCCTTCACGATGAAGCCAAAACTGAGATCATCGATAAAAACCCCGTTGACGTGATCAACGTGGATAGGCTTCGTTCCGCTGTATGGCGTTCGATTGTAGATGTCCTTGAACGTATTGTTCTCGATACGATTGGCCATCTGGCCCCAGGTTCTAGCGAAGTAAATTGCGCCTGCGTCCGACTGGCTAAGGACACAATCTTGGAATAGATTATTGCGAATGATATTCGCAAAGCCTCCCCAACTAATCGCCGGCCCTGATTGTTTTTTGAAGGTCGAATTTTCGATCGTTGCCTTCGACTGGTAGCCGTTTGTGTACACCGCCGCCGTTTCAGGGTAGACAAGTCCTGTATCCACGAAAGACGAGTAGTCAATGAAGAATCTACCTGCTCCTAAATAGTCCACCATGGGTGTACTCGGGAATTCGGGGGTATTAGTCGGCGATGCGAATGCCGATCTATCGAGATTTTTGTTTGGATTATTACCCCATTGGTGATTTTGAGCCTGCACCTGCCCACGATACCCTCCACGGAAGGTAGAGTAAAGAATTGAAGACGTGCCGTTATTCAGAAGTGAGACGTTGTTGGCCCCGAAGTTCCGGAAGAACGTTTGGAAAAAGGTTATTGAGTTAACCTTTTCTGTCCGAACTCCGTAGCCAATTCCGGAAGAGATCCGGATGTTTTCCAGTATAAAGGAACTCCAGTTGAGGCCAGGATCGTTGACTGTCGGCGCTCTATTAGAGATGATTATGGGGCCCTGGATCACCTGACTCTCGTTAGCTTGATAGTTCGGGCAAGAGACTTCAAGCATGGAACCCTGGTAGCTATTGTTGGTGGGCGGATCGGAGAACATGGCTAGGGGCCGTACGCGGGTGTCCGCCATCACCTCCTCCGCCGCTTGATCTTCGTTGCTAGGGGCAGAAGGGATCAAGAAGTAGATGCGCTTCAAGGCTGTCTGCATAACGAATGACCCTTGGGCCATGAGAAATTCCGGCGCGTTCCAAAGCCGGACTCTCTGTCGCTTGTTGAACGCCGAGGCGGAATTGCCAGGGCCAGCGGGATGGAAGTCGGGATGCAAGTGGATTTCGTAACGAGGATTCTGGGGATCCGAACTGATTCTGATCTTGTGAACAGCAGAGGTCCAAGCTTGCCAATCCGACTCTGGGAACGTGGTCGCCAAGAGGTCGTCATCTTGGAGCGATTCGCTGATCGGAAGGCTGGGAAGGGCGTTAAGCGTCCCAAAGGCCTCGGGAATGGGCAAGAAGAAGGTGTTGATTCCACCGGCTCCATCGACTCTCATCCAGTTGTGGCTGGCGCCCGGCACGGCGTCCTTGAGTTCGGCGAACTTGAGCGGAATGCCGTCGAGGGTCACTGCCATCGGGCTCCGGACATCGGATTCACCCAGAGGTCCCCAGGTCGTCGTAGTACCGGGAATCGTCTTGGACGAAGTCCCAAATGCCGCGGGCCAAGGTTGCTGCACAAACGGCAACTGGAGATTGTTCGCTGCCCGGCCCCATCGGGTGAAGAAAGTGCGTTGGGAAGTATCACCCAAAGCATAGAAACCACCGTCATCGTTGGGGTTGTCTGGTGTCCCGTTGTTCGGCCGATTGCTCGTGGCGTATTCCTCCACGTCAATCCAGCGGATCTGGGCTCGAACCGAAGCCGGAAAGCGGTTGGTCCAAGGGTCCGTGAGAGGGCTCAGCTCGGACCATGTTTTCCAGTTTTCAGTTTGTCCATCGTTCTTGAGGCGGGGAATCGGAATCCCGGCAACGATCCGAGTCAGGATCGCCCCTGTGTAGGAGATGTCGCCATTCAGGAATCCGTATGCACTATTCAGGGGTTGAATGGACACTCGACCTCAGCAAGCATAGGTACCCGCCTTGAGAATCCCCTGGTTGTTGAGCGACTGGGCGATGTCTGTCCCAAGAGTTGCTTCGGCGAAAGTCGGTTCAACGTAGCCCTGCGTTTGAGCTTGCGCGACGACGCAACCCATCAAACCCAAGGCGAGAGCACCGAAGCGGCACTGTGACAATTTCATTCTTAACATTTTCATTTTTCTCCGTCGGATCAGCACAAACTGGCTGAACCTCTCTTATACTAACACCATGGGAAGGATTTTCGGGCTGATTTTGCTGTCATCTTTTGTGCAGACATTTGCCGCGGCGGCGCCACCGCGTTACCGAATGGCTCCGGAGCGGGTGGAACTGTTTTCGGGGGGCGAGTCCGTGGAGCATTCTTACGGGGGGAGAAAAGCGTACTGGAACGGAACCTATCCGAATTTAAAGTCCAGCTTTGAGTGGGCTGGACAGCGACGGCAAGTATCGGACTTCGTCGGATCCGAGAAATTCGTCACGAATCTGGACAACCGATTTACCCTTCTCTCCTTGGACCCGCCCGCAACTTCGTTTCGATATGGAAACGAGTACTTGGACGGGCTTGAACTCAAAAAGCTTGACGACGTGATACTGCCGAACGGAGCTCTGGAGCCTCGGTCCCTCTACAAGGCTCAAAATGGCTGGGTAATGGGGCAGACCGGCAGTAGGGGATTCGACCCCCGCGCTCTCGCCTACCACCCCGATAGCGGACAAATGATCGAGCAACGGGTCGGTGGGCAGTACGCCGCCTTTATTGGGGCCACTCCGGACGGAACCTTGCTCGTCCAAGCTTCCAATGAAGATGGAGCCCAGTACGGAAGCTCCAAATTCAACAGCGGCACCTGGCTGTACCAAAACGGGCAATACCAACTTATCAACGACGAGGCCTGGGCTCACGGCATCAACGACGCGGGTGAAGTCCTGTTTGTGGCTCAAGAAGCGTTTTTGATGCGCCGCAATGCGGACGGGTCACGATACTGGTACGACATGGGCTGGTTCCACATGGACGTGGAGCCCTCGGGCTTTGCTGAAAATGGCCACTTTGTCGGGGATGGATTCTACCGGGAGAACAATCCTTGGGGGTTTGAGTCGAACGGGGCTTTTTACGCTGACCGGGAACGCATCTACTCACTTCACGAACTGGTAGAAAACTATTCGCCACGAGACCATTTCATTGCTCCTTGGATGGATCCTATCACGGGAAAGATTTACGTAACTGCCATCGACAACGACACGAGAAAGCGATACCAAGTCCGCCTGGACCCGGTCCCCGAGCCGGGGACGCTGGCCGCGCTCGGCCTGGGCCTCGCCGCCGTCGCCCGTCGGCGATGGACTAAGGCGAACTAAGCCCGGACGGAGAGGGCTTCTTTGATCAGTCCGGCGACGTCGCTGGTTTTATCCGCGACTTTGGCTCCGGCGCTGAGGAGGGCGTCGACCTTGCTCTGCGGGGTCCCGGTTTTGCCGCTGATGATGGCGCCGGCGTGGCCCATTCGCTTGCCGGGGGGCGCGGTTCGTCCGCTGATAAAGCTCACGACGGGCTTCTTCATTGTGCGGATGAATTCGGCCGCAGCTTCCTCATCGCTTCCGCCAATCTCGCCGATCATGACCACGGCCTGGGTGGCGGGGTCGGCTTCGAACATCTCCATGACCTCGATAAACCGGGTTCCGGGGATCGGGTCACCACCGATTCCGACGCAGGTCGTCTGGCCGAGGTCGGCGCGGGTCAATTCCCAGGCAACCTCGTAGGTCAGGGTCCCGCTGCGGCTGACCATCCCAACCGGCCCCGCCTTAAAGATGTGGCCGGGCATGATGCCCATCTTGCATTCGCCGGGGGTGATGATGCCGGCACAGTTGCCGCCCAGCAGCCGGGTCGTGCCGTTGGCGCGGACCTTGCTGACGACGTGCAGCATGTCCTGGATGGGCACGCCCTCGGTGATCAGGGTGACAAAGGGGATCCCGGCGGCTTCACATTCCAAGACGCTATCGGCGGCGAAGGGGGCAGGGACAAAGATGATGGCCGCGTCGGCCCCGGTCTTGGCAACGGCCTCGGCAGCGGTGTCAAAAACGGGTCGGTCGAGGTGGGTCGTGCCGCCCTTTCCGGGGGTGATTCCGCCCACGACGTTGGTTCCGTACTCGATCATTTGGCCAGCGTGGAAGGTGCCTTCTTTTCCGGTCATTCCACAGACGAGAACCTTGGTATCGCGATTGACGAGGACGGACATAGCTGGTGGTAATGGTACCTCTGTCAGGCGCAGGACTCATTTCTGACTCTGCTTTCTCAATCCCCCGGCCCGGGTCTTGATGTGTCCCTGAGGGATTCGACCGGGGGTTCCCGAATTGTTAAATCTCCAGCATCAGGAACGAAAACCCGAGAATTCGTTGTAATATAGAGATGTCGCTCGTAAGGAGCGGACGTTTAATCAGACCCGTGAGGGTTTGAACGGGGGAACCAACCGTAGGGGTGTATGGACGCAAGTCCTAGGGTAACTCTTGGCCCGAACCCGGCAGCTAACCTCGTAGACGCAGCGAGAGTCGCCTTGGGGCAGATTTTTTCTGATCTTTGGGCAATCCATCGCGTTCCGCTAGGAATGGGCGGCAAGCAATTGCCTCGGCAAACTCCTCGGCGCTCAGTGTTGAGCCCAGATGGTAGCAAGGAGCTTTCACGCAGTTCCAAGACCCGGTGCAGGAGCCTAGTCGAGATGCAACGCACCTCCTAGACACACACGCGGGGCCCAGATCAGGCTGGGCCCCTTTTTCTTTTGCGGTAGATTTCCGATTGTGATTTCTACGTACACCGTCCGCAGTGCCCAGTCCGCCGAGGAGAAGGCTCTCTATCGTGAGGTACTCAGCATGGTGTACGTTCGCGGCAATCCGTTGGAAGAGACCGCCTCCAACTTCAGCGAGAAGGAAGAAGGCTTTGTCTGCCTGCGTCCCGACGGGAAACCTGCCGGGGGCTACCTGCTCAAGCACTATTCGCTGAGCCGAGGCGAGAGCTTTCTGCCGACCGGAGGAATCGCGGCCGTCGGGGTGATGCCCCACGAGCGAGGATCCGGCGTCGGTTCGCTGCTCATGGAGAGCAGTCTCGAGGCGATGCGCGAGCGGGGGCTTGTCCTCGCCGCGCTCTATCCCTATCGCGAGGCCTACTACCGCCGGTTCGGATATGCCCAGTGCGGAAGGCGGTTCCAGATCACGGTGCCGACCGCCCGATTCCCGAAGCTCGAATCCGAGCTGGAATGCTTCCGGATCAGTCCCGAGGACCTGAGCAAGTTGCGGGGACCCTACGACTCGATGGCCCAGAGGATCTCGGGCTTCCACCAGCGGTCCGATCAAGACTGGACGAAGCGAATGGGGAGCAAGCCGCCGGTGATCTTTGCCCTCGGGGACCCGGCCGAGGCTTATGTCTGGACCCATTACCCCGAGAATTTCTGGGAGAAGTTCGAGTTTGGCGAGTTTTCTTGGTCCACCATGCGGGGGTACCGAAGTGCCTTGGCCCTGATGCGTGGGCTCATCGACAACCAAAAATCGGCGACCTGGATGGAGGCCTCCAACAGTCCCTATCTGGCGCTCTACTTGGACCAAGGTGCCGAATTCCAGCTCCATCGGCCGACCATGATGCGGATTCTCGATGTCCCTGGCGCGTTCTCGGTGCTTCGGCATCCGGTCGGTCTCCGGGTGACGATCGAGATCGACGATCCCCAGATGCCTTCCAACCATGGCCTTTGGGAAATCGAGCTCGGACCGGATGGGTCACGGTGCACCCGCGGGTCGGGTCCGGCGGTCCTGCGGGGCTCGATTCGAGCTTGGACTCAGGCTCTGATGGGCGAGCCGTCGCTTGCTGTTCTTGTGGAATGCGGCGCAATCGAGGTTTTGGACCCTGCCCAAGCCCCCGCAATTCAACTAGCTTTTCCTGCGCAACCCTGCATGTGTAGCGAATTCTTCTGACACGTTTCGTCGATCCAGCAAAATTTCGCGTCACATAATGAAATGATGTTTGGACGCGTGACGCGGTGGTCCGCGCTGTTGGGAGGAATTCTCGTCGCATCGATCTTGTCCGGGTGCGGTGGCGGCGGTGGTGGCGGGGCCACCACCGGGGGCGGTACCGATGGAGGCGGCAGTGGGGGCAACCAGCTCGATGCGGCCCTGAACGACCTCAACGCCCTGATCCGGCAAACATCTCCCTCAACGGCCGACCTCACGGCCCTCCGGAACCGTTTTTCGAATTTAGCCTCGGCAAATCCAACCAGTGTCGCGGCTCAAACGGGACTCGCCTTGACGAGCTCGGCCGTGGCCGCTCGTCGGCTCACCGACCTCTGGGCCGACTTCTATCCTGAGGCAGATCTTCTCGGGCTTCCCTCGCCACTGGTGAATTCTGCCCTTAGACTTCGGCTCAGTCAAACCACCACTGGCAACCTCGCTCCGATCAACGACCCCGTGCCCGACGATCTCGTGGTCGGCGTTTTGCCGTTCCTCGGCTTAACGGGGCGATTTTCGGTCGAGGATCCGGCTCCCTGGGAGGTGGTCAGCGTTCTGGATGCCGCGATCTCCGACGCCGAAGTAGCCCGGGCAGCCCTTGTCAGCCTGGGGAGCGATCTTAATGGTCTACCCATCTACGACGTAACCCCCGACGTCGGCGAGACCCCTGAGTCGGCCACGGCTCTTTTCGCCTTGGCCGAGCGGCAGGCCCTTCGCTCGCATCTCGAACTCTTCCAATCCCTCGCCACGATTCTCGTCGCGTACGAGTTCGACCTTGGATCCTTTGACCCAAATCGACGGGCCAAGCAGGTCTACAACTCGGCCTTTCAGGATGAATCCCCGCTCGCACCCGCCGACTACCTCCCCGGCAATCCCTTTCTGACCTTGCAGAGCGGCGGAGCCAGCCAGCTCAGCGTTGCGGGTGAACTCTGGCGTAGCTCGGCCCTCGAAGGGCTGGCCGCACTGTCCACCTATCGCAACCGAAGCGGAGGCGACTACGTGATCGCCAGCGGGACCCTCTCCCCGGGTCTTGTGCAAAGCGCGGAGGAGGGTTACGCCCGGTTTCGCGATCTGGGCGAGGGCCCGGTCGAGGTCCCCGATCTCCAGCTAGGCAACGAGATCGTGACGATCAACCTGGACCTCAGCGTGCTCTTCACTAGTCCACCGGCCGACCTCAAAGTCTTCTTTCCGACCCTCGCGCCTTCGGCTCCCGATGAATTCGATACGTTCCTCGGCATCAATCCGGACATCTTGCCCGACCTGACCTGGGGCGGAATCTTCCCTGACGGATTGCCCGCGACGGTCCTGGTCGATCGCTCGGAACTCGTCGACGACGGCTGGGACGCCGGCGACGTCCTCATCTGGGCCCTTAACTTGTTCTAATCCATCGCTTGCGTGAAGACGGCCTTGAGGACTTCGTCGGCCGTGGTCCAGCCGGCGAGGACCTTTTGGCGGCCGTCTTCCAGCATGGGCTTATAACCCTCTTGGCGGGCGCAATCGAGGAGCTCTTCGTGAGTTGCGTGCTTGACGATGGCTTGGCGGATGGCGCTGGTACCGGTAATGATTTCGAAGACCCCGATTCGGCCCTTGTAGCCTGTGCCGCGGCACTCGGCGCAGCCTTGTCCACGGGCGATGGTGGCTCCGGCCAGCATTTCGGGCGTGATCCCGAGCTCGATGATCTCGTGGGGCTGTAGTTCGGCCCGGACTCGGCACTTCGCACAGTTGAGCCGCACTAGTCGCTGGGCCACGATCGCGACGATGACGCCAGAGATCAGATAGGGTTCGGCCCCCATATCGACCATTCTCCCGATCGTCTCGACTGCATTATTGGTGTGGAGCGTGCTGAGAACCAGGTGTCCGGTCAGACCGGCTTGGATCCCGATTCCCAGAGACTCGGGATCGCGCATTTCGCCCACCATCATGATGTCGGGGTCTTGACGCAGGAAGCTGCGCATGACCCGGGCAAAGTTCATGTTCTCGCTGACCTGGACTTGGGCGATATGGTGGTCAAACTCGTACTCGACCGGGTCTTCGACGGTCACGATGTTCTTGCGCTTGCTGTCCATCTGGTTCAGAGAGGCATACAGCGTGGACGACTTTCCGCTCCCCGTCGGGCCAGTCACCAAGATGAGGCCATAGGGCATCTCGATTGCCCGTTGCCAAGCCCCCAGAACCTGATCGTTCATCCCTAGTTTGAGAAGATCGACCTTCATGGCCTGGGGGTCGAGGATCCGCATGACGAACTTCTCACCGCTGAGGCAGGGAACACAGGAACATCGTGCTGCGAGTCGCCGGCCTTCGAACTCCATGTCGATCCGGCCGTCTTGGGGCTCGCGGTTTTCGTCGATCCTCATGTTGGCGGCCAGCTTGAGACGGGCCAATACGTTGTTGGCCTGCTCGCTGGGCAATTGTCCGTTTTCGTGCAAGACCCCGTCGATCCGGAACCGGATTCGAAGCTGGTCGCGCTCGGGCTGCAGGTGAATGTCGCTGGACTTCATGTCCAGGGCCTGCATCAGGATGTTGTCGACGATCTGGACCGCAATCGACATCTCGTCGCCGCCCATCTCTCGGGCCGAGCCCGATTCGCGGAGGATAAGGCGGAGGCGCTTGGCGGCACCAAAATTCGTGTGTTGTCGATCGTTCCAAGCCATCGTTGAACCCAAAAACTCACTATACTTGAGCACGTGCCCGCTTCACGAATCCCGCTACCAAATCTAGCGATGAGCTTGGTGGTTCTGATGTGGGGCTACAACTATACAGCCCTTAAGGTCGTTTACCAGCACTTTTCTCCCCCAGCGGTAGCCCTGATTCGGTTGCTAGCCACGCTCGTCTTTTTCTGGACGGTCTGCCTCCTTTTTCGGTTCGACACGAGCTACCCGCCTGGTCAGCGGCTCAAGTTTTGGCTCCAAGGGTTCTTGGCCTTTGGCTGCTATATGGTCTGCTTCCTCTGGGGGATCGAGCAGACGAACCCCACTGAGGCCGCGATTCTGCTCTCGACTTCGCCGCTCTGGGTGCAGATCTTGAATGCGGTCTTCAAGATCGAACGGATGGAAATGTCCACTATTGCAGGAGCGGTCCTCGCTTTTTCTGGCGCAGCGGTGGTGGTGGGGGCAGGAGGGAAGACGGGGACGAGCACTCCGCTTGGGATCTTTCTCGTCACGTTGGGGGCCCTGATCTGGGCCGTTTCGGTGCTGGTCATGCGACCCTTGCTGGGCCAACGTTCCCAAGTGGCCAATTTCGCACTGGCGCTCCCGGGGGCATTGGTGGTCCTGGTGCCCTACGGGTTCAGTGCAACTTTGCAGCAAGACTATACGGGAATACCCCTTTGGACTTGGATCAATTTGGCCCACGTCGTTTTCTTGAGTGGGGGAGCCGCGATGCCCTTGTTCTATAAAGGGATCGAGCAGATTGGACCTGCACGAAGCACTCTCTACCAGTTTCTCCTCCCTCCCGTGGCGGCACTGATGCAGTGGGCAGTGCTGGGGGTCCCGGTGTTGCCCTTGCAGTGGATCGGTATTGGGGTGGTGACTTTTGGCATCGCCCTGGGCTCAGCCCAAAGTCGAAAATCGGCCAAACTGTCGACATGAGACGCGTTGGTCTGATCGGCTTGGGGGGCATTGCCCGCGCGCACGCTCGGCATTGGAAAGGGATCGCGGGAATCGAACTGGTGGGCTTTGATCGGTCTCCTGAGCGCACGATCGAATTCTGCAAGCAGTGGGAAATCACCCCGTGCGAATCGCTTGAGCAGCTGATGGACCAAGTTTTTGCGGTCGATATCTGCACCCCGACCGATAGCCATCGGGCACTGGCCGAGGAGGCTTTGGGGCGAGGACTTTATGTTCTTCTGGAGAAGCCGATCGCTCCAAGCTTGGAAGACTGTCAGGCTCTCGTCCGCGCGAGCGAGGCTTCCAGCGCGTGGATGATGCCCGCCCAGGTGGTGCGTTTCTTTGCTGACTATGCCGCCGCTCACCGTCTGGTTCAGCAGGGCGCAGTCGGGCGACCGGCCGCGATCCGCACCCATCGCGGAGGCCCGGCTCCGGTCGGGGCAGGCGGATGGTTTCGAGATATGAGGAAGTCTGGTGGCGTACTCTTGGACCTGGCCGTCCACGATTTCGATTGGATCCGGTGGACGTTCGGACCCGTTCGCAGAGTGATCTCGCGCAGCTACGGCCTTAACCACGAGGGCGCCGATCGCGACGTCGCGCTCACGACCTTGGAACTTGAGAGCGGGGCCGTCGCTCACGTCTCGGCGACCTGGATGGATCCGGCTGGATTCCGAACCCATTTCGAGATCTGTGGTAGCGACGGCATGCTGGAGTTCGACACGAGGAAGAGCTTTTCGATCAAAACCAGTACAGAGCAGAGACAGCAAACCGAGTCCGGACTTGATCCGATGGATGATCCTTATCGGAAAGAAATTGAGGCATTCTTGCACGCGATTGACCACGGAACGCCCCCGCCCGTCACATCACAGGATGGGCTGGAGGCGGTGAGGATCGCGGTTGCGGCGATGGAGAGCGCTCGGTCTGGGGCGGCGGTCGCACTTTGAGCACGAGCGAGCCGGTCGCAGCCCCGAAGGATAGCCTTCGGGCCGCGATTCAGCCGGGCATCCATGCAGTCCAAGAGAACTGGAAGCCCTTCATCCTCATTCAAGTATCGGCGGCAATCTTGGTCGTATTGTATTACCGACTCCCCGAACTACAGGCGGCTACCGAAGGGATTGCTGCGTTCAAGGTTCGCTGGGGTTACTTGTTCAGTTTTGTTGGTGGAGGCCTGGTGTGCAGCGTCGTCCCCGAGATCGCCAAGTGGGCGACGGGAGATCGCCGTAGCCTCCGAGAGCGCTTTCCGGCAGCGGCCTTTACGGCATTTGTCTATGGGATCATCACGGTGATGGTGGACGCGATGTACCGTTTGTTCGCCTCGTGGTTCGGCACCGGCACAGACTGGATGACGATCCTGAAGAAAACCCTGCTCGACCAACTCATTTTCACTCCGCTGATTTCCATCCCTCTGGGCATGGTTTTGTTCCAGTGGTTTGAGCAGAAGTTCCACTCTTCTGCATTCCTGGTGCTAGGGCAGAGAGACTTTTGGTTCCACAGAGTGCTTGGCATGTTTCCGCTCGCGCTTGCGTTTTGGTTTCCGGTGTTGCTCTGCATCTATTCGATGCCCTCCAACCTGCAGTTGCCGTTTGCGTTGATCGTCGACGCAGCTTGGGTTTTGATCTTCGTTTTCGTGGCTCGGCGCCATGCGAGCGGCGAAATCGGGCAATCCGCCTAGTATCGATACCGGATCGTACTTCGGACTGTCACAAATTCCGTCCGAGAATACGAATTCACAGTAGAAGCCTTGCGTGGCCGGTTCTGGTGGAGATTTGTCCCCGAACGCAACCACGGGTCTTTGTGGCACGAATGTTGCCCTAGAGAATCGAGGTCTCAGATCAGGGTCGCTCACCACGAAATGGTGGCAGAGCAAGAAAGGAGAGCCTGATTTGAGCGCAAGAGCGACTTGCGACAGAAAGGAGAACAAAACTGATGAAGAAGATCCTCGTGGCCGGCATGGTGGCCGGTATCGCCGTGAGCGCCAATGCTCAGCTGGCCCTTAATCTCATTGACAGCAGCATCAATTCCAGCGGCGTCGCCGTTAATGGCACGTTGGGAGCTGGTGAATATGCAGCGACTTATAGCAACGGCGGCGGCGCTGGTTTCGGCGGCGTCCTCGGCGGCGGTCGAATCGGCATGGACGCTGATGCCAGCAACATGTATTTTGGCTTCAGCCCCAACGGTGGTCTCGGCAGCAACATCGCCGTGATCTACCTGGACACCAAGGCCGGTGGATTCACCACCGCGACCATGACCGACACCAGCGACGGAGGCCGCTCGGCTACCAGCAAACTGGGTCGAGATGGAGCTGAAGTCTTCCCGGCTGGATTCGAAGCCGACTACGCCGTGTTCTTTGGTGGTTTTGGTGCCGTCGCTCTGGAACTCACCAGCGGAACGCACAACTTCCTCGTCTTCAACAACTCCGGTTCGGATAAGGAAATCGCCATTAGTCGAGCTACCCTCGGTCTGACCGGAAGCAGCATCGGGTTCAACTGGTTCGCAGCCTATTGCTCCGACACGATGTTCAACTCGAACGAGTCGATGCCGGCTTCGGCTCTCAATGGTGCAGGTAACCCCGGCTTCAGCGGCGGCGCAACCTACAACCAGTGGAACCGCTTCGAGGCCGTTCCGGAGCCGGGCACCATGGCTGCTCTCGGCCTGGGCGTGGCTGCAATGCTCCGACGCCGCAAGAAGTAAGTTCAACACTACTTGCGAAGGTCAGTCAAAGAAGGGCTCCGGGATCTTCCTGGAGCCCTTCTTCTGTTGAAGTCCTTACCTTGCGGGTACATTCCTGCACGAACTAGCCGATAACGTAGGAGAAACGACATGTGGTGGATCACGCAAATGCTCGCCGAACCCGGCAAAACGACAGCCGGAGACCTCGTAATCCCTCTTGGGATCACGGTTCTTTTATCCGTCGCACTCTTTGGGTTTGGATTCTCAAGGGAAAAAGATGGCGGCCCGGCATGGGTGAAGTACCTTTCGTTCTTGCCGCTGATCCCATGTGCGATCTATGGTTACAAGTACTTCAAGTTTGCGACCGATGACTTTGCCATCAAGGGCAACTTTATCGGGGGGAACTCCGCCCTGGCGTATAAGGCGATCTTCGTCGTGCCCATCGTCCTCGGGATCCTGCTCATCATCGTGACCGTGATCGCCAAGCGATTTATCGATAACGAATCGCGTCTCTGACCCGGTGGTCGGCGTCAGAATAAGAACAATGAGCAACGGCGCTCCAGCTTCTTTGAACCCCATGATGGGCCTCACCACGACCGAGGCCCCCTACATCGAGCAAGCCCGCAGCGAGGGCGAGCTCTATATCCGCCAGCCCTACGAGCTGTATAGCGAAGAAAATCACCAGGCGTGGGCGGGGCTCTATGCTCGGATGACGGACCGCTGGGAGCGCTATGCCAACGAGCACTTTTTGCGCGGGATCGCGAACCTCTGCCTGAGCCCCGACCGAGTCCCGAATCTGGACGACGTTAACCAGTTTCTGAACCCGCTCACGGGCTTTCGGGCCAAGGCCGTCAGTGGCTACGTGCCTGCCTTCTTGTTCTTCGATTGCCTGAGGAATCGGGAGTTCCCCACGACGATCACGATCCGCCGGGCCGATAAGCTGGACTACCTACCCGAGCCGGACATCTTTCACGACATCGCCGGGCACGTGCCGATGCACACCGACCGAGCCTTTGCCGATACCCTCGTGCGGTTTGGCGACGTGGCCCATTCGGCGGCCGAACGCGTGCAAGCAATCAGTGACCCCGAGCAACAGCTCCGCGTGCTCGATAGCAACATCCGCGCGATGGCCCGATTCTTCTGGTTCACGATCGAATTTGGACTGATGCAGGTTCCGGGTCAGCCGCTGAAGGCCTATGGAAGCGGGCTCCTGAGCAGCTATGGCGAACTGGAGTACTCGATCGTGTCGCCCGAAGTGCAGCGCTACCCGGTCCAACTGGAATGGGTGATCAACCAGTCGTTTGAGATCGACCATTATCAGCCGCTCCTCTTCTCCGTGGAGTCATTCGATCACCTCTTCAGTTTGGTCGGAACGCTGGAGGAGTGGATGAAGGCCGGCAAGCTCGACAACGTGGCTCCCGGCGAACCAGGAGTCAACGAAGAGGATTTGAGATCCTTTTTGTTGGCCAGTCTGCAATAGCGGAAGGAATTGTTAAGGAAACGCCGAAAATAGCTTTATGGCGAATTTCGGCAGAGTTTTTTCCGCTACTGGCGCGATGATCTGCGCGGCATTGTTTGTCGTCGGTTGCGGCGGTTTTGGTGCGCGGACAGAGTTGGGCGGAAGCAGCCCTACTCGTTCGGTCGCAACGACTTGGAACGATCAACTTTTAGAGGCCTTGCGCCGAGGTTCCAAGGGGCCAACGGTGGGATCCCGCACAATCGCCCTCACCCAGACCGCGATGTTCGACGCTTGGGCGGCCTATGACCAAGATGCCGATGGAACTCAGCTTGGCGACTCGCTGCGCCGGCCGATTCCCGAGCGGAGCGAAGAGAACAAGATTCAGGCGATCAGCTATGCCGCGTTCCGAGTGATGAGCGAACTCTTCCCCGAACGCTCGACCCAGTTGCGGGACCAAATGGTGGCTCTCGGCTTTGACCCCGATAACACATCGACCGATACGAGCACTCCGGCCGGGATCGGAAACACCGTGGCCGAAGCACTGATGGCTTCTCGCCGCGCAGACGGATCGAATCAACTCAACAACTACGCCGACACGACCGGCTACGCCCCAGTGAATCCGATCGGAACCTTGGTCGATCCGGACCGGTGGCAGCAGTATCCCTTTGTGATCAACGGAACAACGGTCTATCGACCTTTCTTGACCCCGCACTGGGGTGGGGTTCGACCCTTTGCGCTGAGTTCTGGCGCGCAATTCCGGCCTGGTCCTCCTCCCGCCTTTGGCACTCCTGAGTGCAGCGAGATGATCGAAGAAGTGGCCGAGATCACCCAGAATTTGGGCACCGAACAGAAGGTGATCGCGGAGTATTGGGCAGATGGCCCGAGCTCAGAGCTTCCTCCGGGGCACTGGGTTCTCTTCACCCGATGGGTGGCCGACCGCGATAAGCTGAGCCTGGACGAAGAGGTCAAGCTTTACTTTGCCGTCGGAAACGCGGTGATGGACGCCGGGATTGCGGCATGGGAAACGAAGCGTTTCTATGATAATTCGCGGCCGATCACGCTTCTTCGGCACTTCTATGGCGATACCCAGATTCCCTGGTATCCGCTGGCCAACGGAACGACTCAGACGATTCGGGGCCGAGATTGGAAGCCCTATCAGCCCGATAGCTTTATCACTCCACCCTTTTCCGAGTACGTCAGCGGTCACAGCACGTTTAGCGCCGCCGCCGCCGAGGTTCTTCGGTCCTTCACCGGGTCCGACGTCTTCGGCTTTACGGCCGTGGTTCCGGCGGGCTTCAGCAAGGTGGAATCCAACTTTCCTCCGGCTCCGGTCTCGCTGAATTTTTCGACCTTTAGCGAAGCGGCCGACCAAGCGGGGATTTCGCGGCTGTATGGTGGAATCCACTTCCGACCTGGTGACCAAGAAGGGCGCCGGCTCGGTCGAAGGGTCGGGGCCGCCGTTTGGCAAGAGGCCCAGCGCTACATCAACGGCACGGCCAATCCATAAGCTCGGCTCTGACCTTTCACGCAGGCCTCGGGGAGAGTTGCAAACTCTCCCCGTCGTAGCCTCTGGCTCATGGCTGGTTTGGTTCGCCGGCCCGGGGCGGAGCCCTGTGGGTTTCTCCGTTCGATTCTTGTTGTTTGCTTTCTCCCCACATGGCGAGGGCGCGGCATCGGGCCGGGCCGGCGAGTTTTTCTAGATCCCCCTACAGTTTCGCGCAGATTTCGCGTATAGTAGACATATATGCGGTATATTGTCTGTGTATCTTTGCCCGGTTTCTACATACGCCATGCCCCTAGAGCGGATGAAGCGGGGCCGCTTGCGGTCGTTTGGGATCGCAAGATTCTTGATCTGGATCTCGAGTTAGAGGCTCGCGGCCTGCGGGTGGGCATGCCCTTGGATACTGCAAGGTCACTCGTCGATCGGCTGTACACCTGGGAATGGACAGAGACTGCAACGCGTGATCCGGCTGAAGACTGGTTATGGCATCTAGTCCCGTTTAGTGATTTCATCCAGCCTCTGGGGCACCATGCTGCCGCCATGGACTTAAGCCATCATCCGCAGCCGGGCGCAATTTTGCGAGATCTGGAGATAGCTCTCGCCGAGGAGCTGAATCAGCCCTTTAAGCTTGGGATCGGTGCTTCGATTTGGCTAGCTGAACTGAGTTTGGGTGCGGGGCTCGATCGAGATTGGGTGGAGAATCCATCTGCTATTCTGAGGCCGTATCGCCTGGACTCCACGAGGCTTTTGTCCATGGCTGAGGTCGACCGCCTGCAATATCTCGGCTGTGTCTCCTTTGCGGATTTACAGAAGATCCCTTATGCACTCTTGATCAAGCACTTTGGTCGCGACGCCGAGCGGATTCATGCGGTGGCATGGGGGCGCTGGCCAGAGTCACCACAGCCAGCTTTTCCACCCCACTCCCACTCCGTTCAGGTCCACTATGATCCACCCTGCGAAGATCGGCAAAGAATCGACGAAGACTTGCAGCGTATGGCCCAAGAACTAGGAGAGAAGCTTGTTGAACTGGATCTCCAAAGTGAAGAGTTAACCCTCTATCTTCAGCCCGAAGAAGGTCCGGTTTTGTCTTTTCAAAGAACTTTTAAGAAGCCGATCTTTAACCAACGCTCTGCTCTTGTCGCCTTTCGCCTGATTACAGAACCATTCCTCTTTCAGCCCATCCTCAGGTTGAAGTATCTCCTTAAGAGAACAAATCCAAGTTTGCGAAAGCAAAGAAGACTCTGTATCAGTGAGACTACGAAAACCCGTCAACAGCAATTAGAGGCCATGATTCAACGTCTGAACCGAGGCATTGGCGAGAGTCAAATTCTCAAAGCAAATGAGATCGTTCCCCCTCGGGAGCAGCAGATCTATCAGATGTGGCTCAAGCGACTTGGTCATGGATAAAGTCGTTCTTTCGCAACATCGAGAAGCCGGGCGATGGTGGGAGTATGAACCCTATCGCGAGGTGACCATCTACCTCGACTCTGAAGGCATCCAAAGAAGAAAAGTTCAAGCGCTACCCAGCTTAGGCATTCTTTCCGCTCCGAATCCGGTCAACCGGCCGGAAGATCACACAGAAGACTATGATATCAAAATTCAAAAAATAAGAGATGAGAAGGTTGCCAGAGCATGTGATCAGTTACCGTGCCAAAGTGGCTTAGAGATTCATGTCAAGACCGCTGCCAAGCCATATGCGCTGATGCATACGGTGAGCGGATACTCGTTTGGTCGCAGTGCGATGATGGCCGAAGAGATTCCGCCGATTGCGGCACACCTGGGAGTTCCTGCTGTACTCCTTGCCGATTATCATAGTCTCACCGGCGCCTACGAGTTTGACGGTATGGCGAGGAGAATGGGTATTCGGCCACTGATTGGTGCGACAATCTCTCTCCCTGGTATGGGTGATATCGTCCTTGTGGCAAAGAGCAAGCGCGGATACCGAGATCTCTCGAGATTGATCACTGCTTGCCATCTCCAAGAGTCTCGGTTGCAACCCAAAGGATCGCTTGAACGACTGCGCCAATTCTCAACGGATCTGATTTGTCTTTCTGGGGGCGGTACTAGCTATCTCAATCAACTCATTGCTGGGGATCAATACGAAGAAGCGATGAATTGGTTAACTCTTCTGAAAGATCTGTATGGTCAGAAGAATGTTTGGATTCAAATCGAGAGAAGCTATTTGCCCTATGCTGAGAGAGTCAACCGAAAATTACAGGAATTAGGTGTTTCTATGGGTATTGGCTGCGTCGCCGGAGGACCAACCACAATGGGACGCAGAGAGCACTATGCGGTACAGGATGTTCTTGCTTGCTCTGAGTTTTTGTTTGAAATTGAAGGAATTTCTGGGCGAAAGTCACACGAAGATCCAATTTCTTTGAGACACTTAAACGCTGAGCGCTATGTGAAGTCTGCCAAAGAGATGTGTTCGCTCTATCTGGATTGCCCGAATCTCTTGGAAAACTCCTTGAGAATTGCAGAGATGTGCGATGAACATGTTTTACCCGGACGTACTAGGTTGCCGCAAGTGGTCGATCAAGAAGATCATGTCATCAAGGATCTTGTCCTTGCCGATGCAATTCAAAGAAGGAATCCCCTTGATAAGAAGGCACTAAGACGCATTGATCTCGAGCTGGATCGAATTCGGCGACTAGGGTTCTCGGGTCACTTTCTCGTTGCGCATGATCTTTGTCAATGGGCTAATTGTCAAGGAATTCACTATAGTGCACGGGGTTCGGTGGTGGATTCTGTAGTTGCGTATCATCTGGGCCTTTCCCGCATTGATGCTTGGGAGCATCAATTGCACTTCGATCGATTTCTTCCAGACGATGGAACAAAGAGACCCGATATCGATATCGACTTCGAAGCCAGTCGCAGAGAAGAGGTGCGCCAGTATCTCGTTCAACGTTATGGAAAAGAGCATGTTGCAACTGTTGCAGCAGTAGGAGCTTATTCCACTCGGGGCATCATTCGTGAAGTTGGAAAGGTAATGGGACTTCCAGATGAGGCCATACGCTTCTTGGCCAAGAAACTCCACGCAGCGGTTTCGCCAGAGCGTCTTGAAGCGGCTCTTGATAAACGCCCAGAACTCCGTTCGATGAACCTCAGCAAGGAGCGCTATCGCTGGGTCTTTCGGTTGGCCGAGCGACTGTCTGATATGCCTCGAAATATGCGGGCGCACTCTTCTGGAGTGGTGATCAGCGCTGATCCGATCGCCGATACCGTGCCGGTTCAGCATTCCGGTATCGAATGTGTTCCCATCATTCAGTGGGATAAACGCAGTGCCAAGAAGTGCTTTGATAAGTTTGATCTTCTTTGTCTTCGGGGACAAGATGTTCTCAGTCAATCCGAAGAGGCGATACGATCACAAGAGCTCGGTTTTTCTGTTCAGTCCATCTCTCATTTGGATCCAGAAGTATTTCGTGCGTTTCGGTCAGGACAATTGATCGGGATTCCTCAATCGGCATCACCAGCAATGCGACAAGCCCATGTTCGGTTGCGGACCGAAGACTTGCGAGATGCGAGTCTGGTGCAGGCGGGTATTCGTCCGGGAGTCGGTGGGGCAGTCAAGATCAATGAGCTGATTGCAAGAAGAAGGGGGAAGCCTTATCAGTTCGACCACCCAGATTTTGAGCCGATTCTTGGTTCGACTTATGGCATCATCGTGTTTCAAGAGCAAGTCGATCAGCTTCTCCAGAACTTTGCTGGTTGTAGTTCGGGTGAGGCCGAGGATATTCGCGAGTCGATCCATAAGCGTCGTCGAGAAGATTTTGCTCAGTCGATCAAGATGGACCTGCTGAAGAGGATCGTTAATCGAGGATATTCTCAAAGTACGGCCGAACAGGTTTACGACTACATCGCCGGATTTAATGGATATGGCTTTGCCCAAGGTCATGCTTTGGCCTTTGCAGATATCTCCATCAAATGCGTATGGTTGCAGCAAAACTATCCGGCAGAATACTTTACGGCCCTACTGAATTCTCAACCAGCGGGATACTATGGACCCGCCACCATCGCCAACGAAGCAAGAAGCCGTGGGATACAGATTCTTCCACCTGAGATTCAGGACTCTTCGAGAACCTCAAAAGTTACGACCGCGATCGCAAACGATGAACCAAAGATACAGATCCCCTCAGGAGCGATCCGAATCGGTTTGGAATACATTCTCGGATTGTCTGATGAGACGATTACCAGAATTGAGAACTACAAGCCAATTGAAGCGGAGGTGAGTTTTTTCGATTTCGCGAGGGAAGTCCGACCGAATCGAGACGAACTTGAGACGTTAGTCAAAGTCGGCTTCTTTGAGAGTCAATATCCGAATCGAAGGGCGCTGTTATGGGCGGTTCCCGAGGCGATGGAAATCGCAGAAGCAAGTCGAAAGGCCACCCTGCCGATGACTTTTGATGATCCTAGACTGGCTGAGATTCAAGATTATACGCGCGCAGAAAAAGCCGTTATGGAGCGGCGTTTTGCCCAGATGAATTTTGAGTTTCATCTGATGGCATTTGAGCGCGAACGTATTCGGTCAAAGGGCGGTCTTTCTTCTCAAGAAGCGAACCATACGAAGCCAGGTACGAAGGCTTTTGTCGTCGGCAATCCGATCCGATTGAGATTCCCTCCGACAAAGAGCGGCAGACGAGTCGTTTTCTTCGATCTTGAAGATGAAACCGGTCTGCTGAATGTCACTTGTTTTGATTCTGTATATCTTCGAGATGGAGCAGCTATCGTTGGGTCGCCATATGTTACTGTGCAAGGAGTTGTACAAGACCGCGATGGTTATCCCGCTTTTCTTGCCAGGAGAGTCTTTCCTTACCGGCCGGTCCTTTATGATGACTTGAAGGGCTCCGAGGCCCTCCCGCTCGTCACGGCGGATTTCCTTGCAAGATAGCTAGGACCCTTGGAACACAAGGAACATTGCGAGCCTGTTTTGGGTCGTATCCATGGTCTACTGCCTTTAGGGGCGAGGTTATGTTTTATTCTGATCCAAGAAATCAGTTCGCAGTGAATGTCGATGACGAAGAGAATCGACTCAGAGAGGAGCAGGACAAGCGTCTCATCGAGGCGTGGCAGAGGCTATTGGATGAGCCGCTGACGGGGAAGGACGAAGAACGCGAAGAGGACTAGGGTCGAACGACGTCAGCCGTGCCGACTTGTTCGATGATCTGATCCTTCTCTAGGACGATGAATTCCGCGCGCTCGATCCCGATCGCCAGCGGTGCGCCGGTTCGCTCGAGGGCTTGCCGCATTCGGGCCTGGCGATTGCGTTCGCGGTAGTGGGTATCGATCAAGATCTTGGTCAGCCCGATCCCCGGTGCGGTCAGCACCTGGCCGTCGTCACCGTTGCCCGCGATCATCGTGTGGCTTGCGATCATCGCGCCCGCACTGGTTCCAAAGAAGCTGACTCCTTCGCGGAGTCGCTTCGGAAAGTACCAGCGCGCCCAACGCACTCCGAATCGGTCCATGAAGAAGTTCTGATCCCCACCGGGGATCCAAAAGCCCCGCGCGTCGGCCCACTCTTTGGCATAGGCCGAGAGCTTTTTGCGGTCGAACGAGGTGTCTTCCACCAGAAGCACGTTGGTGGCCCCGTTTTCAGTCAGGAGCTCGACTGAGCTGCGCGCGTTGGGCGGTTCCTCTCGGGTTTGTCCGAGCACGATGATCTTGCGGTCTGGTCCACCAATCGCTTGGAAGAACCGTTGGACCATCTGGGGGGAGGTCTCTCCGCCCCCCGCCAAAATCAGCACACCAGGTTTCACGAGACTCATCCCCAGCAGCAGGCTGATCATTTCTCAAGATTTTCTTTGAGGAACTGAATGCCCCGCCGGACGGCGTCGGCAACCTCTTTCCGGTCCATCGGGATCTCGTGGCGCATATCGGCGATGATCACGGTTTCTCGCTTGACTCCGGCCTTGGCCAAGTTTTCATCCAGCCAGCGGGCCTGGTTGACGCTGACGAGGGGATCCTTGTCGCCGTGGAGCGTGAAGACAGGAGCGTCCTTGGCATCGATGTGAGTGACCGGGGAGGCGTTTCGCACGTCGTCAACCGCTTCCTTGCGTGGCTTGCCCATCACGGCCTGGAACACCGGCTCGAAGATGGGGCCAAAGTCGCGATTGAAATCGACTGGGCCAAAGATGTTGAAGACCGCACTTACGCGGCTCGACTGCCGAGCAAACAGCGAAGGTTGGGGGTCGCGAGTTTCGGTGAAGCCAAGCAAGAGGGCCAGATGTCCGCCCGCACTCGCTCCGGCGGCGCCGATCCGATTGGGATCAATCCCGAGCTTACGGCTGTTTGCCCGCACCCACCGGACCGCGGTTTGCACGTCGTCGATCATCGATGGCCACTTGTTCTTGGGCGCGAGACGGTACTGCACCGAGCCCGCAACCATGCCCTGTTGGGCGATCATTCTGCCCAGGCCGTGCATCTCGGTTCGGTTTCCGCCCATCCAGGCTCCGCCGTGGACGAGGAGGACAAACGGGCGGCGCGTTTTGGAATCTTCGGCCGGGCGAAAGAGGTCGATCTTGAGCTCGACTTCGCCGACCTTGGCGTAGGTCACGTCCAATTCGGACTTCGGCCCTGCCTGAAAAGCGAGAGTCGCGACGAGTGCGGTGAGCCACATATCTAGGGAGTATGACGACTGAAGTGGTCAAGGTTCCACCACATCGACAAAAAAGAAAAGGCCCCGGGGCCGGGAACGGCCACCGGGGCAAAGGCGCAGAGGGGATCAACCCAGCGCCTGATTCAAATCGGCGATCAAGTCGCCAACATTCTCCAGACCGATCGAAAGTCGAATGAAATCCGCCGTAACCCCGGTCGCCAGTTGCTCGTCGGGCGAGAGCTGCTGGTGGGTCGTGCTGGCGGGGTGGATCACCAGCGACTTGGCGTCGCCGATGTTGGCCAAAAGCGAGAAGATCTGCAGCCGGTCGATGAAGGCGATCGCCGCATCATATCCGCCTTGGATCCCGAAGCCGACGAGTGCCCCGAAGAGGCCGCGCTCGTGATACTTGGCCGCGGTGGCATGGTCGCGGTGACCGGGAAGGCCGGGGTAGTTGACCCAAGAGACCTTGGGGTGCGAAGACAAGAATTCGGCGATCTTCCTCGCGTTTTCGCTGTGTCGCTCCATCCGGAGGTGAAGCGTCTCCAGGCCCTGCAAGAACTGGAACGAATTGAACGGAGAGAGCGCCGGACCCAAGTCTCGCAGCCCCTGAACGCGGGCCTTGATGCCGAAGGCGACATTGCCCAGTCCGGGGAAGTCGCCAAAGACCTCCCAGAACTTCAGCCCGTGGTAGCTCGGGTCGGGCTCGGTGAAGTTGGGGAACCGGCCGGAACCCCAGTCAAAGTTGCCTCCGTCGACGATCAGGCCGCCGATCGAGGTGCCGTGGCCCCCGATGAACTTGGTGGCCGAGTGGATCACCACGTTGGCTCCGTGTTGAATCGGCCGAACCAGGTACGGCGTCGGGGTCGTGTTGTCGATCACCAGCGGGATGCCGTGCTCCTTTCCAATCGCGGCAACTTCGGCGATGGGGAAGGTGTCGAGCTTGGGATTGCCGACAGTCTCGCCATAAAAGACCTTGGTCTTGTCGGTGATGGCGGCTCGGAAGGCGTCCGGATCGCTCGGATCCACGAACTTGACGTTGATGCCGAGCTTGGGAAGGGTGTAGTGGAACAAATTGTAGGTTCCGCCATAGAGCGAGGTCGAGCTGACGATCTCATCGCCGGCTTGAACGATGTTCAGAAGAGCGAGGGTGATGGCCGACTGACCGCTGGCGACGGCGATTCCGGCCGTCCCGCCCTCCAGTTGGGTGATCCGCTGCTCAAGCACATCGGTCGTCGGATTCATGATCCGGGTGTAGATGTTGCCAAATTCCTTTAGCGCAAACAGCCGAGCCGCGTGGGACGTGTCGTCGAAGACGTAGCTGGTGGTTTGGTAGATGGGGACCGCTCGCGACTTGGTGGTCGGGTCCACGGTTTGACCGCCATGCAGGGTCAAGGTTTCAAACTGGAGATCGGTTGGGGTCAGGGTTTTGCTCATTGGTGCTCACCGGCGGTTCAAATGACGACCGTCTGCTGAAAATTTTGACGGGGGAGGAACCACGGGGAGGGGCTTAACAAAAGAAAATCCGCCGAGTCGGTGAAAGAAACTTCACATCTTCGGCGGATCGGTTGTGGGGCCTTCTGAATGAAAGTGGCCGGCTTAATTATTGCGTGAGTAGTACTGCATGGGGACTCGGGGAAGGGTTGAAGAGAGCACCCCGGTGAGTTGAACGGTCTCGGACATCGCCTTTCGGCATGCAGGACACGTGCTCAGATGGCTGCTGATCGACTTGACCTCCGATTCCACCAGCTCATCGCAGATGTAGAGGTAGAGCATCTCGCAAACCTCTTCGCAGGTCATTCCCATATTTCCGGTACCCCAGGGGGTTTCCGAATAATTCACTTTGATCTCCCGTTTCGAAGTAAGACGCAGGTTTCGCTCAATTTGATCGAAAAAAGCCAAACGTCAATCAAACTTCCTACTCTTAGTATTGCACAAACTTGAGCAAAATAGCTTCCTCAGTCGGGTGCTCCACATGTTCTATTTCGTCTAGAATCGCGTCTTCGGTGACAGTTCCGGGCGAGAATGTGGCCAAAACCGTGATAATGCTGGCATGTTGTCCTCAGGTGGATGGACGCGATATTGAGGGCAGACCAGGTGAGGGATCTCCAGGGCCTGTGTGTGGCACCCAGCCCCAAAACCCCGTTGAACTCAATCCTCACCGCATTAATACCGGTCTTTTTTCAATCCCGGTATTCCTGTCACACAATAGGACGAAAGTCGCAATATCATAGTGGAGGCAACCGAGACCAAAACAGCCTAGAGCTTGAGGATCTTCGGAGCTGACATGGACTTTAAACGGCGTCCATGCCGAATGGGGAGTAGAAAATGAATAACCTGCCAGACGCGACTTTAGTCGCCAATTGGGCTCGCCAAACGAGCGAGGGAGATCTTCGTAACGCCGAGAATTTGGCGAACTACCTACGTCAACTCTTGGTCCGCCGCTTTTTACAGCTCGGCCTCCAACACGAAGAGTCACAAGAACTCGCCCAAGAGTGCTTGATCGACGTCCTTCAAAATCTTGCCAAATTTGATTCTGAGCGCAGTGCTCTCGGAACCTGGGTCTCTGGATTTGCCCGGACGGCGATCCGATCCTGGCGCCGAAAGGAATATGGTCGGCGACAATCCGAGATCACCTACGACGTGGCTCCGGAAGTCCCTGTTGCCGACAGCAACATCTCCGAGCTCGAAAACTCGATGAGCGCAACTCTGCGAAAGCTGAACGTCATCGACCAAGAGCTTCTGCACATGCGCTTCAATCTCGGCCTCAGCTTCGAAGAGATCGCTGAGCGCTCGAACCTCACCAGTGTTAATGCCCGAAAGCGCCTCTCCAGGGCTGTGGATCGACTCCGACGTGACCCCGAGTTGCGATCGGCGATGGGACTCTAAGAACTCTAATCTCCCTTCCAACAGGATCCTAACGGACGGTCTTGCTTCGATGAAGAAGCAGGGCCGTCGGCCTTTTTGGGACCCAAGCCCGCGGACAACAAGAAAGCGCCCCTCCACGATGCTGTGGAGAGGCGCAGAACTTAAGAAGGCAACGAACTTTAAGTTAGTCGCCGGTGACGTCGAAATTGTTCGACAGAACGATGTAGTCGAAGATCGTGACGCTATCGTCTCCGTCCAGGTCCGCATTGGCCAGATAGCCTGCGTCGCCCAGGAACAGGTCGAACGAGCCCGACAGATCGATGTAGTCGAAGATCGTGACGCTGTTGTCGCCATCGACGTCGCCATTCGTCAGCGAGTACGAACCGGCGGCACCGGCGTTACCAGCAATCGCGACCGAAGCGCCCTTTCGCAGCCAGTGGCTCGCCTTCACCAGAAGGGTGTAAGTGCCATCGGCGAGGGACGCGGTCGGGACGTAGGTGAAGTTGCCGCTCGAGTCGAGGGTTGCCGTTCCGGTTTCGACGCTGGCGTTGCTCGAGTCGAGGATCTCGATATCGAGGCTCTGACCGGCGATCGCACCGTTCCAGTCGTTCAGCGTCACCGAACCGGTGATGCCAGCCGGGGGAACTGCATTGCGAACGTTGTCGATCCAGACGTTGTGCTGCTTCTGCAGGAGGCCTTCGCCATCCAGAGGAGCAAAGCCGAATCCACTGAGGCCGACCAGGTTATTGCCGCTCAGCGAAGCGAGGACGTTGTTCCCGGTGATTGCGCGGAAGCTCAGGTTGGCCGTATTCGGCAGGTCCCAAGTGATGGTCGTCCACTGGTTGGCCGGGACGACGAATCCGCCGCGTCCGTTGCCGGAGGTGGCAACCGCGTTCGGGCCACCCACCGGCCCACCTACGACTTCGATTTGACCCGTCAGCGGGCCAGACTGGCCGACCGAGATTCCGGTCAGGTCCGACTCTCGAAGAACGAGGGTAATTCGGAGGGGCTCGACGGTGTAGATGTCGACCGAGAGCGGCTTGGTGATGTCGATGGCCGGCACACGAAGCGGGCTCGCGCCAAAGTCGGTAAAGGCTCTGAGCCAGGTGTCCGCTCCATTCGTACTTTGGTTCGGCTCGCCAGCGGTGAGACCGCCGGTGAACGACCATCGAAGGTTGAGCGCATTGGACTGGTTCGCGCGGGCAGGCGGTTGACCCGCAGCAAAGGTGATCGTCTGGTCCACAACGCGAATCGGGTTTCCGTTGGTGGTGCTGGTCACCAAGTTGGGGTTATCCCATCGTCCGACGTTCCGATTCTGTCCCGAGGTCGCGGTGTCGATGGTGGCCCAAGCCCAGCGGTTGTCCAGAACTGGTGCAGTGGTTGCCCCAAGCTGGTTATCGAAATCAAAAATCAGGGTCGCATTTGCAGCTGCGCTGGCCGCGACGGCGGTGAACACCAATGTTCGTAGTGCCTTCATATTGTTTAGTCTCCTCCCTTGTCGTGGGTATACGGTCCTGTCGCCAGAAGGCGCATTCACCCCACCCTCCTTATTCTAACACCCCTTCCTGAACTCTGCGCTAGTAACATCAACAGGATCTCGGTTGGAAATGAAAAACAAGAAGCCGTGACAGGACTGTCACGGCTTTCTACGTCTGGCCCCGAGTGTGGCGTTACTTCTTGACAAAAGCCAGAGTGGTGGCCTGGCCTTGGACGTCGGTTTTGGCTTCAAGCCGCTTTCCGTCGGCGGAGAGCTTGAAGACGAGGGCTCGCTTCAGGGCCTTGCTGGTCAGCGGCTCACCGTCCATCGTGTGCGGGCTCAGGGTGACTTGCGAGTCGGTCGCTTGGACGGTTCCATCGATGACTTGGGTCTTTCCTCCAACCGACATCACTCCCTGGTAGGTGCCGTCGGCTTTGATGGTCAGCGTCCAGTCGATCCCGAGATCCATGCCTTTCTTCTTGGTCTCGGCCTCCTTCTCCATCTTCTCGAGCTTCGGGTTCACGTAGGCATACGTTCCCGCGTACTTAGCCGCATTTCCGCTCGGGGCAACTCGTTGGGCCGGTGGTTCTTGAGTCTTGGGAAGTCGATCCTTGGGATCCTTCGGGGAGGGCTTGTCGCCCTTTTCGGCCTCAACCTTGTCACCGGCGGTCTTGCCCGCAGCGGCATCTGGCGTGGGCACTTCGGTCGGCTTGTCGTCGCTCGGTGGCTTGGTGGGGTCCACCGATGGCTTGTTCGGGTCGGCCTTGGCGACCTCGGATCCAGCGGCGGCGGGGTCGGCCTTGCTTTCGGCATCTTTGGCCGCCGGAGCGCACCCTACTACGAGAAGAGCCGCAAGAGCCCCATAAATCCAAAATTTCTTCACACGCATCATCTCCTGACCTATTTTGTAACAAAAATCGGGGTCCCTTAGGTTTCCGGCCCAAAGAACCCCGGGTGATTTACCAAACCGTCTCGATCGTGTAGGTCACCTTCTTGACTTCGTTGGCTCCGAGCTTGACAAGGAAGAGGAGCGTATCGCTGTCCACCTTTTCGAATTCCATGTTCTTCTGGGTGATGTTCCATTGGCCCCAATGTCGCTCGATCACCTCGACGGTCTCCGGAGATTCCTTGCGGTTCCTCACCTCGATCGTGAAGGTCTCGCGCGCGCCGCGGATGTTTCCATTGGACCGACGGATCCACTCAAACTTCTCGCGTTTGCGCTCAGCCACGATGTCGAACGCCTTACCGACCACCAGCGAGATCTTCTCGTCTTTCGGGGTGTGCTCGATCCGGTCTTCGCCCAAGAGTTGCAGCGCTCCCGAGCTATCGCGTTGGAACACCTTGACCGTTCCTTGCGGGAGCGGCATCCCCATCCGATTTTCTTTCTTGTTCTGCAGTTCGATTCGGACCTGGGCCTTCAGGATTCCGGTGCCGATCTCGCCTTCTCCGGGCTGATAGCCATAGTATCCGCGCATCGGGTCGATGATCAGTCGCTTGGTGGCGGCGATATCGGTGGCCTCCAATAGCGAGACCTGCTTTTGTTCGTTTTGAGCCACCGTCGTCGGCCGTCCAAGCGTGTAGAGGTGGTACTCGGCAAACTGCTCTTGCATCATGTCGGCCTTTGCTTGCATGGCCATGTTTGCCGGTGCTCCCCCGCGGCCGGATCCTCCGGGCATCGGAGGTTGGGCCCGGGCGACATCTCCGGCCAAGAGCTTGAGCTTGGCGTTCTCAAAGGTAGCGCCGGAACTATTGACCAGGGTGACCCAACCCTTGAGGTCGCCCCTCAGACCATCCCGCTCAAGGCTCATCACGTAGTCCGCGGTCCAACTGAGACCCTGGGTGAGGTAGCTCACCTCGACATTTTGCGGACCGGACGAATTCGACTCGAGATCCCAGACCAAGGTTGGCCGGCTGACCATGCCCTTCGGCATATCGTCGACGATGATCTCTCCGGATGGATTAAGCAGGATTTCGCCAGAGTCTGTCTTGAGGACAATTCCGCCCTGGCCAGGGCTGCTCAGGAGCACGCCCTTGATCGTCCGGCGTTCGCCGGAGGGGCTCGTCTGGACGATGGTGATGCGGCTCCCAACCGCTTTGTTGAGAATCGCTTGGGGACTGATGAGGTCGAAGCGATAATTCTGCTCGACGACGGAGATCGATCCGGGCTTGGTCAGACTCTTGATGCCGACGGAGTTGGTCTCGATTCTTTGGGCGACATCCTCGACCGCGATGGTCTGGCGCCCGGCACGTAAGTCGAAGCTCCGCGTCTCCTTAACAAGTCCAAAGCCCTGGTTGTAAATGGTCAGCTCTACCGATGTCGGGGCTGATGCGACCAAAGCCGCGATAATGGGTAACACGCTCATTCTGGGTGAACCTCCTAGGTTTCGAGCATTGGACGCCCGACGTTCTGGAAAGGTATCACCGGGCAGACTTCGGTCCTAGTTTGCTCGTTACGGAAGGAGCGCGGCGATCCGGTTGGCGACTTCCTCGGCGCTGAGTCCAAAGGTTTCCAACCGATGGGCATCGGGGCTCATGGTTAGGGGCGAGTCTTCCCGCGTGTAATCACGGTGGTCTCGTTCGCTGATCATGCGCGTGAGTTCTCCAACGTCCTCTCGGCCCAGTTCGAGGCTGCGGCGTTTGGCGCGTTCTTCGAGGCTGGCGGTCAAGAAGACCTTGACGGTGGCGTGGGGAGCCACGACGGTGGTCGTGTCTCGGCCCTCCAAGATCCAATCGCCGGTCTGGATGAGCTCCTTCTGCCGCGCGACCAGGACCTGCCGGAGGGCAGAATGAGCGCTGAGGGCGCTGGCCAGCTCGCTGATTTCTGGAGTGCGGATAAGGCTCGTGATGTCCTCTCCGTTCACCAGAACCGGCTGCGGGTCTCCGTGGCCAAAGGTGATCTCCGCCTGTTCGGCCAGTCGGGCGGCCTCCGCCCCGTCTTCGGGTTGAAGCCCGGCTCGGGTTGCGAGCAAGGCCACGGCCCGGTACATCGCCCCCGTATCCAGGTATCGCAAGCCGAGACGGCGGGCAAGGATCTTGGCGACTGTGCTCTTGCCGGCTCCGGCCGGGCCGTCGATCGCAATCACTCGGTTCATCGCGGGACCCCCTGCAGATTCTTCATGTCCTCAAAGAAGGTGGGGTAACTGGTGAGCACGCTGTCGGCGTGGTCGATGGTGGTGCTACCGGACGCGATCATCCCGGCGACGCTGAAGGCCATCGCGATTCGGTGATCCCCCTCGGCATCGATGGCGGTTCCGGTCAGCGGCGTCGGTCCGAAGATGACCATGCCGTCCTCAGTGGTCTCGATTTGAGCCCCCATGTTTCGCAACCCATCGGCCACGACTTGGATCCGGTCCGACTCCTTGACCCGGAGTTCTCCGGCGTCGCGGATGACAGTCTCGCCATGGCACTGGGTGGCAAGAACGGCAAGGACGGGAATCTCGTCGATCAACCGGGGCACGAGGTCACCGCTGATCGTGAACGGCCGGAGATCATTCGATGACCTAACGATCAGGTCTCCAGTGGGCTCTCCGAGCTCTTCGGGTCCTGGCTCGTGCTCAACCTGGGCTCCGGCTTGTTGGAGCACATCGAGAATCCCGGTCCGAGTGGGATTGGTGCCGACTTCGGTGAGCCGGATCTCCGATCCAGGGATCAGCGCTCCGGCCACCATCCAAAAGGCGGCACTGCTGATGTCGGCCGGGATTTTCATTCGGAAACCTTCGAATACTTGGAATGGTTCGAGCTTGGAAGAGACTGGCGAAATGCGCTCAATCCGAACTCCCAAAGCGGCAAGCATGCGCTCGGTGTGGTCGCGACTGGGGTGAGGTTCATGGACCGTTGTTTGCGTGCTCGCCCGCAGCCCAGCCAGTAGGAGACAGCTCTTGATCTGAGCGCTCGCTACGGGAAGGGTGTACTCGATTCCGACCAAGCCGCGGCCGGAAATTCGTAAGGGAGCCGAATCACCCTCTACCGTTGCTCCCATGAGGCGGAGCGGTTCCGCGATGCGCTTCATTGGACGGCGGGATAGGGAAGCATCTCCAACGAGGGTCGCTTCCAGCGGCCGAGAGGCCAAGAGCCCCGATAGAAGCCGCATCGTGGTCCCGCTATTGCCGCAGTCGAGCGGGTGTTGGGGTGCCATCCATTCGTTCACCGGAAGCAAGGTCCAGGTGGAACCCTCATCTCGATATCGCAAGCCCATGGCGACCAGACAACCCAAGGTGGAAAGACAATCTGCGCCCCTCAGCGGGTTGTGGACCTCGCTAGAACTCCGCGCGGCCGCGGCCAGCATTAGGGCTCGGTGGGTCAGCGATTTATCCGAGGGCAGACGCAACTCGCCGCGCAAGGGTCCTGCGGCTTGGACCTCAACTCTCATGACCGCATAGTGTACTAGCGCTTGTGGCTCGCGGCCCGGCGGATCTCGTCGGCGATCTCACTTCCGTTGCCTTCCTCCAGAGTCGCTCGAATGCCATCAAGGTATTGCTGGAGCGCTTCGAGCGATTCGAGGACCTTCCCCCGATTGTGGATCAGGATTTGTCGCCAAAGGTCGGGCTCGGTTCCTCCCACCCGGGTTAGATCGGACCAACTGCCAGCCGCGATCTCGGGGTGATCGAGGTCTGCACTCATGCAGAGCAGAGCATTGGCGAGGATATGGGGCAGGTGACTAAGAGCGGCCACATGGCGGTCGTGGCTGTCCGGATCCATCTCGACCGGATGCGCGTCGAGGGCGAAGACGATGCGCCGAACCAAACGGAGGGCGGCCGGATCGGTCTCCTCTTGGGGAGTCAGGATCCACTGGCAATCGGTGAAGAGGCCGAGTTGGGCCGAGGCGTATCCGCTCTCGTGGTGCCCGGCCATCGGGTGTCCACCCACAAAGCGGGGAAGTAGCGAAGCGGGGACTGCATCCACGATGGACCGCTTGACGCTCGAGCAATCAGTGAGAATGGTCGTTGGACTAATGAGGGGCTCGATCTCGGCCAAGATGCGAACGGTGGAGTCTGGCGGCGTGGCGAGGATGATGAGGTCCACCTCCGCTAACTCGGAAATGTGATCGACCGAGGAGGAAATCCAACCTTTTTGTCGAGCCGAGGCGACAGCTTCTGGAGAGGTGTCGAACCCAATGACCTTGCTCGGCAAACAGGATTCCATCAGCCCCGCCGCGACGGAGCCTCCGATTAATCCCAGTCCAATGATCCCGACTACCAAATGATCCCTCTCCTGCGAACCAATACCAGCCCTAGGCTTCGACGAATTCCCAAACCGATTTGTTCCTGGAAATTCAGCGAGGTTGCCAGCCTTGCGGACGGGCAGCGCGGAGGATACTCAAGGCCCTTTCGGCTTCCAAAGTCCCAACTCCTCGTGGTTGAGGCAATTCTGGATCAAAGAACGTCAGAGTTCCATAATCGGTTGCATCGGGTTCGGGAATGAGGTCGGGGACGGGAATTCCGCTCAGACTGAGGATCGCGGCGACCCACATGCGGGGAACCGTGCTGAGGTTGTATCCGCCGCCCCCGGTCGCGCAGATCGGCTTGCCCAGATCCCGAATCGACTCCACCGCGCCCAGCCACTCTTGGGCCGAAACCTGGAGCCGCGCGAGCGGGTCGTCGAAGTGTGGATCCGTCCCCATTTGCAGCACGATCGCCCCCGGATCGAACTCTACTAGCAAGGGGATGATCCCCCGGCGAAAGGCATCCAGCCAGACCTCTCCAGTTGTCCCATTGGGCAGGGGGATATTCACGGTCGTACCCGCGCTCCCGGTTTCTTCGGCTCGGCCGGTACCAGGATAAAACCCTGGGCTCATCTGATGGATCGAGCAGGTCATGACGGTTGGGTCATCAGCAAAGAGGGCCTCGACGCCGTCGCCGTGATGGACGTCGATATCGACATAGGCCACCCGGTCAAAGCGCTCTCGCAAGACCGAGCAGGCTAGAGCGACATCGTTGAAAACACAGAACCCACTCGCATTTCCGCGCTGGGCGTGGTGGAGTCCCCCTCCAATCCCGAACGCCAGATCGGCCCCGTCACGAACGGCCTCGGCCGCACGGATACTCCCTCCGACATAGGCGAGCGAGACCTCGTACATCCCGATGAACGCGGGGGTGTCGCCGGGTCCGATGCCATACCGCGCGGTGAATCCACCCGGAAGGTGATCTCCCCCTCCGGCCATCTTGACCGCGTCTACGTACTCCTTGGAATGCAACCGGAGGACGTCGTCTTCGGTGGCCAATCCGGGGTCGACCAGGTCGATCTCGGCGCAAGCGGCCAAGAGGCTCATCGTTCGCTTGAGACGCTCGGGGCGGAGAGGATGTCCTTGGCCAAAGTCGTATTCCATGATGCGTGGGTGATAGAAGAAATTGGGGACCGTGGCCATGGGCTTGGGTTCTGGTATACCCCTGCCGTGCCGTCATTCCGCTCCCTAGAAGAGCTCAAGCCGTACTACCGGAATCCTCGTTGGGATGTGCTGGTGAACCTGCCCTCGGGAGTTTGCCGCGCCCTGGATGTCGGATGTGGAGCGGGTTCCTTTGGTCTGCTCCTAAAGAGTGACCAAGGGTGCGAAGTTTGGGGCATCGAGATCGAGCCCGATCCGGCCTCATTTGCCGCCGAGAGGCTGGACCGTGTGGACGTGGGCGACGCGATCGAGGTCTTGGCGACTTACCCAGACGCTCACTTTGACCTCGTCACCTGCAACGACGTCTTGGAGCATCTCGCCTGGCCCGACCGCGCAGTGAAAGAGATCGCCCGGGTCCTGCGGCCAGGGGGGACCCTCGTGGCCTCGCTCCCAAACCTCCGGTGCTGGAAACCGTTCATGAAGATCGTCAAGGAAGGCGATTTTCCCCAAGAGGACAGCGGCATCTTCGACCGGACCCACCTTCGCTGGTACACCAAAAAGTCGATCCCGCGGTTGTTTGAAGGAAGCGGCCTCGTCCTTCAGCGACTCGAGGGCATCAACCCGATGTACAGCCGCACGCTGCGGATCCTGAACCTGGTCAGCCGCAACCGTTGGGACGATTGCCGGTTCCTCCAATTCTTCGTGCTGGCGATCAAGCCCGATCAGAACGGGTAGTAATGGAGGTGATGACCGTTTCGGCACCCCTAACCGGATGGGCGAGCTTCCGCGCTTACCTCGAGATGATCAAGTTCGAACACTCGATCTTCGCTCTTCCTTTTGCCATGGTCGGGATGATGTGGGGTTCCCTCGTGGCCCGCGATTCGCTCTGGCCGGGGTGGGAAAAGTTTGGCTTGATCGTTCTCGCGATGGTTACTTGCCGGAGTGCGGCGATGGCCTTCAACCGGATCGTGGACCGGCAGATCGATGCCAAGAACGCCCGCACCGCCATCCGTGCGATCCCAGCTGGGATCCTGGGGCTGCGCCAAGTCCACCTCTTTTTTGCCGGGTCGATCGGCCTTTTCCTGATGGCTGCGGCGCTCTTGAACCCTCTGGCCCTGGCTCTTTCTCCGGTGGCTCTCTTGGTCACTCTTGGATATAGCTACACCAAGCGGTTCACCCCGCTCTGCCACCTGATACTCGGCTTCAGCCTGGCCATCGCCCCGGCCGCGGCCTTTATCGGAGTAACGGGAACCCTCGACCCCCGGATCTTGCCCCTGGTCTTCGCCGTGATGGGATGGACGGCGGGTTTCGACATCCTGTATAGCCTCCAAGACGAGGAGTTTGACCGGCGCGAGGGACTCTTTTCCATGCCGGTCTGGCTCGGCCGCGTGAGGGCTTTGATGGTGAGTCGCGGGCTCCACGCCGTTACCGTAGGCCTGTTGGTTTGGACGGGCTTTCTCTGGAACCTCGGGCCCTGGTACTTTGCCGGCGTCGCGGTTGCCGCCGGGTTGCTTTTCTATGAGCAGTCGCTGGTGAAGCCCGATGACCTCAGCCGGATCAACTTGGCCTTCTTCACCTTGAACGGCTGGGTCTCGCTCGGATTCTTCGTCTTTGCGTTGCTCGATGGGGTGCTTTCGTGAGCCACCTTTTGGGCCGAACGAACCGGATCGTGCCGAGGATCTGGCTGAAGCCCATGCTCCCGGAGCTCGGCGTCACCGAAAACTGGGTCGAGTCCATGACCAGTGCGCTGCTTGCCTCGGGAACGATCCTCGATATCTCCGCCCAGCCCGGTCTCTGGGGCTCGCACCTGCGCGGAGACCAGGTGCGCATCCTGCGGGTGGGGGCGGACTACTTGCCCCGGCTGAGGGACCCCCAGGCGGCCGCCGACCAAACCCAAGCTGAGCTGATCGAGACCCTGAGCGTCATCGGGCGGCCCAAGCTGGACTTCTACTGTTTGCGACTCACCCGACCCTGCGAAGACAACGTCCTCGACGCCGCATTGATGGCCCTGGAAGAGGCTCGGCAAGACGGACTTCTCGGGCATTTTGGACTGCTTGCCGCAGAAACTAGCCTCGCCACGCTGGCCAACTGGCAGTTCCGAGATGCCTTTGAATTCATGCTCGTCCCCCGCAACCAGAACCACCACGTCGTGTATGACGAGCTGCTGCCGATGGCCAAAAACCGGCGAGTCGGGATCGTGACCACCGATCCCCTGGAGGGCTTTTGGGGGCCTCAGTCGGAAGACATTTTGGCCGAGTTGAGCGCCGAACACCCGGTCCTCGTGCCGGTATCGAGCCCCGAGGAGATCAGCGCGGCTTTGGCCGTGACGGGATCCTCGCCCGCCCCGTCGCCGTGAGCCGATTCTGACTCAGCTGGACCGACTGGAGGTCCACCGCGCCATCAAGTTTGAGGTCCCGGTCGAGATCGACGACTGGGTTGAGCGTTTGGAGCAACGCCTGGGCCGTGCTGAGCGGAACCCGCTGGCCATCGAGCCAGACCCGAGGGCGCACGAGCTCAATCCGTCGGCCGTCCGAGGATTCCAGTTCGGCGATCACCTTGAACCGGGCCTTGATCACGATGAAGTCGCCCGCGCCCTCGACGATCACCTTGCCCGCCCGAAACTCAACCCGCGCCTCGGTGATTTCTCGGAACCGGCGCGTGATCCAAGGACCAAGGTCCTCGGCCAGCAGGGTCACGGTTCCCGTTCCTTCGCCGCTGCGGGTCAGGCGGATCTGGCCCCGGCTCAGAGCAAGACCGAGGTCGTAGCGGCAATCGGGGATCGTGGCTCGCAGAGATTCCACCCGAAGCCCGGCGAGGCGGAAATCTTGAAGCTCGAGACGCAGCTCCCGCACACGGCCGCGACCGGGACGTTCGGGTTCGGTGTAGAGCGGAAGCCCATCGGTGGAAAAGCTCCGGGCCAAGATCTCGGCCGAGAGCAGATCCCCCGAGGCACCATTGATCGGGCCATTCGGGACGGCTCGCACCCGAATATCGATCGCATCGCCGGTCAGCTTGGAGCGGAGATCATCGGCTGCCCGGCGCTCGAAGTCGTGCACGACCTTGGACCCCGCGCCCAAAGCTAAACCTAAACCTAGCAGAAGCTCGATGACCGCCAAAAGATTGAACCAGGTACCTTGATAGGATCGTAGAACTAGGGGATTCGCAAGGACGCGATCTCCACTTCTTCCACGCTTATGAATGATATTGCCGCCCCCGACAGTATGGCGGAGTCCGTACTTTCAGGCTACCGCCTTCTCCGAGAAACTTGCGGCCGAGTGAATGTCGGTGGTCGACAAGCCGTCGTCCTCACCGGCGAAGATCGCAAAGGATGGCTTCAGGGTCAAGCAACCAACGACCTGCGCCACCTCGGACCCGGCTCCTATATTCCGTTTTGTCTTTGTTCCGCGACCGGCCAGATCGAAGGGATCTACGGACTGTGGGGTCTCCCCGATCGGCTGATCTTGACCGCAGAAAAGCAAGCCGTCGACGTGCTTCTTCATCGCGTCGAGAAGATGGTCATCTTGGAAGAGGTGAACGCTTCGGTGGACGAATACGCGATCGTCAGCTTGCAGGGCCCCCAGGCCACCGACCGACTTCAAGAATTTGTCCCGAACCTGCCTTCACTGAACTCCGGGGAAGGCGAGATCGATGGGGAAGAGGTCATCGTTCTGCGTAGCAACCGGACTGGCTTTGGCGGCTGGGCCGTCCTCGTTCGGCCCGGAGGCGTCGCTCAAGCCAAACTTGAGGCGGCCTTTCCGCTGGTGGACGACCAAGCCTTCCAGATTGCCCGGCTAGAGGCGGGGATCCCCCTCTTCGGAGTCGATACGAACAGCCGCACCCTTCCGCCCGAGCTCGGCAGCGCCTTCGAAAATAGCCACGTGAACTACAAGAAGGGCTGCTACATGGGGCAAGAAGTCTTGATGCGCCTGCACAGCCGGGGCCACACCAACCAAACCTGGATGGGGATCTATTGCGATGGCCCAGTCGCCGCCGGAGACAAGCTCTCGCACCCCCGGCGACCCGAAGCGGGCGAGATCACGAGCGCTTATGAAAGTCCCGAGTTTGGCTGGATTGCGGGGGCCTACGTCCGCCGTGAGGTGGCCTACGCGGGCGAGATCGTGACGATTCGTTCGGCGGGTGGGGAAGTCCAGGGCGAAGTTCAAGAGATGCCGCTCCTGCGGCTTGAATGAGGGACTTTCGTCTCCTCGGGATCCTTGCCCTCCTGAACCTCGCCTGGGCCCCGGTTAACTTTGCTGTGGTCCAGGCGAGGGAATCTTTTGGGACGGGGGCGATCATTGCTCTGCGGTGGCCTCTCTTTGCGCTCGGCCTGTGGGTGCTCTTTGCCTTGTTGGGTCGGCGAGACAGGGGCCCGACCGGCCCGGAGGCCAATCCCCAGCCCGGGGCCCCGCCGCTCCGCGACGCCCGGGCTGCCGCCCCCGGTCGGCCCCTCTTCGTCATGCCGAACGGAATCCTCCGGATCCAGGCCCTGGCGATCGGATTCTTCTTGGTCGGACCCGCCCATGCGCTCTATACGCTCGGGATATCGGACAGTAGCTCCAGCGAAACCGCGATCCTCAACCTGACCTCGCCGCTCTTTATGGCCTGCCTGGCCGGAGTGATCCTGCGCGAGCGAGTGGGGCCCCAGCGCTGGCTGGCGATCCTGCTCAGCGGACTGGGGGCCTATTGGGTCAGCATCGGATTCCGCCCGCCGACCCTGGATGGCGCCCACACGGCGGGCAACGTCACCTATCTCGTCGGAGTTTTGGCCGAATCGCTGGCGATGATCCTCGCCATGCGGATCATCCGGCAGTCGAGTGGCCTCGGGACCCTCGTTTGGGAGGTCACGGGGGCGGGGCTGGCGACTCTGATTTTGCCTCTAGTGCTACCGGGGGTTCTGCCGCTTTCGGTGGGGGCGGTGACCCCACTGGCCGTCCTCAGCATCGCCTATTTGGTTTTGGTTGCGGGGGTGTTTTGCTTCAGCGTTTGGTACATCAAGGCCGAGCGGGCTCCGATCACCTGGATGATGCTGACCCTGGCGCTGCAAGCCCCGATTAGTGCCTTTATCGGCTGGCGGTTCAACGGAGAACACATCGGGGTGAACGTGCTCGCCGGCCTCGCCCTGATCCTCGTGGCCCTGACCGTCGCCACGATCCGCCGCCCGTCCCCTCAAGCCGCAGAGGAGTAGTGCCGGGCGCGGTTGTATTGCTCGGCGAACGGCCTGCCGGTCGAGCGCGAGCCCGTGTTCCCGGTCCAGAAGAAACCCTTAGAGCCTCTGCGCTCGGACCCGCCACTCAAAAACTGAACAGAGACTGGAAAACTAGACATGCAAGATTCTCAAGTACTTTTTCCAGAAGGCGAAGCTCTCGATGGCATTCTGTTCCCCATTGAGTGCGCAGTGCAGGCAATAGTTGGCAATGACGTCAAGCTGAGTTTCTGAGAAGTGGATCTCCGCATCCTCAGCCAGCAAACCTACATGGTGTGCCGTGTGACCCAGTTGGGCGGCCCGGATACCGAGGCCAAGGAAGGCGTAGTCGAGATCGGTCAACATCAACCACGGCAGGATGGCCCGTCCGCATTTCGGCGTTAAAGAAAGAAGATCAATATTTCGGTACATCAGGCCCAATTGGAGATCTAGTTCCAACAGCTTAACAAGCCAGGCCACCTCCGGGTTTGGCACCACGGCTTTTTGTGGCTGGACACCAAACTCTGGGAATTCCCGCTGCATCATGTCGACGTAACTGTCTTCGTAGGTTTGCTGAATCTGGGCTACATGGGTGCGCCGATTCTGCTGAGAATCTTCCGCATCCAAAAGTCGGTCGACAAGGATTTCCTTAACCCCGTCATGGTCGATCGCTCCTAATCCAGATCTCGCATATTCCTCAAAGACTTGTTTAGTCTTCACTGTTGTTCTCCATCTACCAGCTTCGGGTCGGGGCGGTGAACTCCCTCTTCATGATCCAGGCTTGGGAGAGCATCATCTGGAAGGAGAAGATAGCGAATCCAAAGATCCCTTGAGGTGATGGCAACCATGTCGCCCTGCAAATACCGGTAGTAGCAAAAGCTCGCAAGAGCATCAAGCTGTTCTTGATTCTGCCGCGGACAGGAGGTCGCCATCCAAGGTGGAACCCCACCGCTGTCCACCCAGGAGAATGCTTTAATTGTAGCTCTGTCGAGTCCAAACTCGCTCCCTCCGGGCGTGCTTCCCCTGTAAAGTTCGGCCCAAGAAATCAGGGGAACGAGGTCGACCTCGACGGTGGGCTTGTGCCATGAGCCAGGAGGTCCGACCATATGTTCAAAAGGGTCGTGGATTACTCTGAGAACGAACTGAAGATCCTCGAAAGGTTCCGATTCAGGTACACAGTAATTAATCTCCGACCCTTCAAGGGCCTTAGCACCATACTCCATGAGATACGACGCTAAGCGTGGGGCAAGTTCTTCCAAATAGCGGTGCCCAAATGAATGTGCAAACTTTCTGAGCGCGATTTCCCTTGTCATGGGCGATATCCTACCTCGTGCGGGGTTAGTGGTAGTAGCCGGTTGTCGGATCTATTGTCCCAGCTGCAGGGATCGGAGCCGGAATGACTGGAATATCTTGTGGATCAGGGACTCGACAAGGATCCGGATCAAAGCACCCCTTAAGAAAGGCTATAGCCTGGCAACGCTTCTCATGGTCCATGGCCTCTAGCACCTTTTTCAGATGCACTGGATCGAATGCGTCATAGCAAGCAAGTGTGACCAATTGTCGAATGGCAGCACAACGCTTCCAAGCATCCATTTTGTAGAAGAGGGTCATGCATGGGTCATCGCCATCGCACTCGCCCTTCACATCTCCCCTAATTCCTTTATTGCCGCAAATATGATCCTTTTCACGCGCTAGCTGTCTACACACCATTCTCCGAGCCTCAATACTCCCTCCCGCAGCAAGGATCAGCAACAGCAAAGGTATAGAAATTCCGAGAATTGCCGCAAGGGCCGCTATTCTGGCAGCGTTTGCAACCCCGCCTATGATGATGGTACTACTCCCCTTCGGATCTGTCCAAGTAGTTGGGTTACCCCACACATATCCGTACGCCAACTCCATCGGCCAAAGAGCGTCCCGGGTGGTCCATTGGCTGAGGAGGGTGGAGTAGTGCCGGGCGCGGTTGTATTGCTCGGCAAACGGCCTGCCGGTCGAGCGCGAGCCCGTGTTCCCGGTCCAGAAGAACCCGGACCCAAAGAACGGCCCCGAGAGGCGCGCCCCATATGGCTTGTAGCGATGCGTCGTCAAAATTGCACCCGTGAGGCTGCTCGTCTTGCCCGTGATGCTACCCAGAAAGTCGACCCAGCCAACTTGTTTTTCGAACCCGAGCTTCACCCGATTGCAGGGGGCGGAACTCGGGTCGGCGGACTAGGCTTGGTGGGCTTTGGCGCCTGAGAAGTGGCCGTAGGCCAGCAGGCCGAAGACCAGGGCGCTGAGGGCGATGTTCATCCCCGGCATCATCGGCGATTTGCCCGCTTCGAGCACGCCCATCAGGCGGTAGACCCAGAACCCGAGAAGGCCCAGAGTCAGGATTCCGATCGTGCGCCAGGCCATCGCGGGATTCTTGGCCGTCTGCAGGGCCAGCCCGATCAGGGTGAGGCCGCTCAGGCCCCCGACCACCAGCGACATCGGACTCTTGCCCATGACGAAGCCCATGGCTCCACCCAAAATGTTGATCACGCCATAGGCGATAACGACGTTCTTCAGCCAGTTCATGTTGTGCACCTTATTCAACGTCCGGATTCGACCGGAAGTAGCCGCTCGGCGATCTGAACCGCATTCAGCGCGGCTCCTTTTAGCAATTGATCGCCACAGATAAAGAGAGAGATCGCGGCGGGATGAGAGGGATCGCGCCGGATGCGCCCGACCAGGATCTCTTCGGCCCCACTCGCGTTGATCGGCATCGGAAAGGTGTTGGTGAGCGGATCATCGACCACCCGCACCCCAGGGAAGCTGGCGAGCGCCTGGTGAACCGAGTCTAGATCGGGGGCTTCGGAGGCAAATTCGATGGTGACGCTCTCGCTATGGGCGCGCAGGATGGGGACGCGGACGCAGGTGACGTTCATCCCCAGCCCGGGTTGACCCAGGATCTTCCGGGTCTCTTCCATCACCTTGGCCTCTTCCTCGTTTTGGCCCTGCGGGTTGATCGGGGTGTTGTGGCTAAAGAGATTGAAGGCATAGGGGTGGGGAAGGACCTTGGGTTCGGGGTCCTTGCCCTCTAGCACCGCGCGGGTCTGGTCGGTGAGCTCTTGCATGGCGGCGGCTCCGGCCCCGCTGGCGCTCTGATAGGTGCTGACGATCACCCGGCTCAGCGGCGCGAGGTTCCGCAGAGGGGCCAGGGCCATGCACAGAATCGCGGCCGTGCAGTTGGGGTTTGCGATCAGGCGGGTGTCGGGGCGAACCTGGTCCCAGTTGATTTCGGGAACGACGAGGGGGACGCCGGGATCCATACGGAAGGCGCTGCTGTTGTCGATGACGGTGGCCCCGGCGCGCTGGGCGGGTTCCAGCCATTCGCGGGACCGGCTGGCCCCAGCAGAGAAGAAGGCGATCTCGACCCCCTCAAAGGAGTCTGGCCCCACCGCTTCGACGGGGACCAAATCCTCGCCGAACGCGAGCTTGCTACCGGCCGAGCGCGGGCTGGCCAAAAGTCGGAGCTGGCCGATCGGGAACTTCCGCCGCAAAAAGAGGCTCAAAAACTCCTGGCCGACCGCTCCGGTAGCGCCCAAGATCGCGATGTTCATGACCGATTTAGTACCAGAAGTTCGGGCTTTCGCGCCGTTCGCAAAATTATTCACATACGAAACAAACTTCCGGAGAAATTTAGCGTAGAGATGGGTATGCGGGACGTGCATCGAGAAGATGGCTATCATCTGCAATACCGGCACGCTCTGGCTGATGGAGAGCTCTTCCACCAGCGTTGGGTAGCGAATGACTCCTTGTCTGCAGTCGCACAGACGGGGTCGCGGAGAAAACCGCTGCGCTGGATTGCAGAACTGGAAAGCGACTATTTCTTCGCCGTGGTGAACTTGCGTGGCGTCATGCTCGTTCGTGGGATGGTGACGGGGCGGACCCGGGCCATCTTGCCTCGAACGATCCTCATTGCCCACGGCGCTTCGGCCATTCGCGCTCTTCTCTCTCGTGGTGAGCACCAGCAAATCATCATGGCGTGGCCCTCGCGGGCGACCCATGGACTCCAGCGCCAGTGGAGCCAGCATGTTGCAGCCCACGCAAATATGGCCGACGGATATGGCTATGCCAACTGTGTCAACGCCAATTTCTTGGCCGAGGCCTTTGAGCATCTGGTCTATTGGACCAAGGGTTACTCCGATGAGTACTACCCCAAGGTCCAGGGCTGCCTTCACCTAATGGCCGGAGAAGCTATGACCGGCGAGGATCATTACCGATTGACCGCGACCAATAGGGCCGATTTTCCTGACGCCATCGCGCGACTGGTCGAAGAAGTGCAGAAGCGTCCAAGCGAAAACTGGACGCTGAAGGAAGCAGCCGCCTTCGTGGGCTATTCACCCTTCCACCTCAGCCGAACCTTCAAGAACATCGTTGGCTACGGATTCCCCGAATACGTCGAGCGCCGCCGAACCGAACTCGCCATTCAGCGAATCCTGAATAGCAACAAGGACTTCGACACGATCAGCGCCGAGAGCGGCTTTGGCACATCCCAAGCGTTCCGCGAAGCCTTCCGACAACACCTGGGCTTGCTTCCGAGCGAGGTCCGAGCCTTCAGCGCGGGCGAAGAACCGGCGATGGGCTCTGCACCGACCAACGTTGAAAACGGAGTCCCCGTCTAGGCGGACCTTCGAGACGTCAAGAGGAAGCCTCCGCCGGAATGGTCCGGTGGAGGCTTCTTTGTCTTTAGAGCCCTACTTAGGCTGAAGCTCGCTGAGGCGAAGTCGGAAGGGCTCGCGGATCCGCTGACCGGACGGGGTGAAGACGCTCCAGCGGACCTCGGGATCGGTGCCCGTGAAGTCGAAGTCCAAGGCCCCCACGTTGGCGGAGGTGGTGAAGGCGGGCCAAACCCGGGTCTCTCCGTCTCGCAAATCGGGGGCGGTCGCGTTGGGCCGTTGCGCCAGAGGGGAGCTCACAAACTCGAAGAGCGGATAGTTGTTCTCTCGAGGGATGCGGTTCAGCTCGGCAACATGGGTATCGCCCGAAATGAGAAAGACGCCAGGGACGGTCGCAATCTCCCTAAAGATGAGATTGCGCTCGGTGAGAAACGCGCTCCAGGCGTCGCCGGTTGGCCCGCGGCCACTGTTCCAATCGCTGCCCGAGGCGATCACCTTGAAGGGAGCCCGGCTCTGCTTAATGGCTCGGAGGAGCCACTTGCGCTGACCGGGGCCGAGCATTGACTTCTTTTCGCCATCGGGCATCTCGTTCGACTCGCGATGATAGCGTCCGTCCAAGAAGAAGAACTCCACTCCAGGAATCTCATGGGCAAAGAAGGTCCCGGGGACGTCCTCCAGACCATGGGATGGATTCGGCCAGTAGTTCTTCCAAATCTGCAGGGCTTCCGCCTTTCGCGGGTGTTCCTTTCCGGTGTCATTGAGGCCGAAATCGTGGTCGTCCCAGAGTGCAAGTTGGGGAGTGCTACTCATCAGTGCCTGGTAGCGCTGGACCTCTCTCTGGCGTCGGAACTCCTCGGCCAAGATGGTGGGCTCTAGCGCGTCGCCATAGATGTTGTCGCCAAGCCAGAGGAAGAGGTCGGGACGAGAATCGGCGATCACGCTCCAGATCGGTTGTTCGCGATCAAAGCTCCATCGGACACAGCTCCCGAACATCACTCGGAACCGGGATGGTTCGGCCGGAGGCGTCCGGAACCGAAAGGGCTCGCGGTCGCGGTGATAGCGGTCCACCTTTCCATCGACCAAGACTCGGTAAAAGTACTCTGTTCCAGGCTTGAGTCCGGTGAGCTGAATCTGGGCCGTAAAGTCGGAATTCCGAGTCGCACCCAAAGGGGGCGATGTCACGGCCGACTCCATATCCGATCGAACCGAATACTCAATCTGAACTGGGAACTCGCCGCTGATGCGGCACCATATCTTGGCTGTTTCGGTGGTAACAGCCCCCAACATCGGCCCTTGCATGATCCGCCGGTACTCCACAACCGGGGATGCTTGTGCCGACAGGCATAAACCCAAGACTCCTAGCCAGGCCATGATCGCAGTATAACGACTCCTGGCAAAAGGACTGGTTAATCGCTATCGAGTGTCAACCAACGCCGTTCGATCGCGCTCCGTTCGATGGCATCGAGGATGGATTGATTCTTGACGCCATCATAGAAATTCGCGTTCGTGTTCTCCCCTTTGCTCCAGGCGAGTAGGGCGTCGTAAACCAGGTTGATGAACGTATGCTCGTATCCGATGATGTGCCCGACGGGCCAATAGTTGCCCGCGTATGGGTGGCTTCCCTCGGTGGCTTGGACGAGTCGGAATCCGCGCAGACCTTCGGGGTCTTCGTTGTTGTAGTACTCAAACTCGTTCATCCGCTCCATGTTGAAGACCACCGATCCCCGGCTGCCGTTGATTTCAAAGCGGTTGTGGTTCTTTCTTCCAACGGCAAAGCGGGTCGCCTCAAAGCTTCCCATCGCACCGTTCTGAAAGTGGGCCAAGAAGGCGGTTGCGTCATCGACCGTCACCTCGCCCATGCCCCCGGCCGTCTTGGCATCGAGGCTGTCCCCGATTTCCCCGGCGAGTGGCCGCTGCTTGATAAAGGTCTTCGTGGTGCCGCAGACTTCCGAAAGTTCGCCGATGAGGAACCGACCGAGGTCGAGGATATGGCTCCCAATATCTCCGAGGGTGCCCGATCCGGCCTTCTCTTTCTGGAGGCGCCAAACCAGAGGAAAGTCGGGGTTTGCGATCCAATCTTGAAGGTAGACCGCCCGGAAATGATAGAGCGTCCCGAGTTGGCCCTCGTCGATCATCCTCTTGATCATGGCAACCGCTGGGGCCTTTCGATAGTTGTGGAACAGAGCGTGGTTCACTCCCGCTTCTTCGACTGCGGCCAGCATGGCCTTGGCTTCTTCCAGAGTGTTGGCCAGGGGCTTCTCGCAAAACACTGCCTTACCGGCTTTGGCCGCCGCAATTGCGATCTCGGCGTGGCTATCTCCGGGCGTGCTCACGTCGATGATGTCGATGTCAGGGTCGTTGACCACCTCGCGCCAGTCAGTCTTATACTGCTTCCAGCCCAGAGTCTCGGCCGCTCGCGCGACTCCAGCTTCGTTCCGGCCGCAGATCGTGTGTAGCTCAACCTCCACCGGCAGATCGAAGAATCGACCGACTTGCCGATAGGCGTTGCTGTGGGCTTTGCCCATAAACTGGTAGCCGATGAGTCCGATCCGTGCGGGGCGTTTGTTCATGTTGAGATTATAGAGCGGGTATCCTGTGGGTTCGCCGAGAGGTTGGCGATTCCGTGCCGGAGTCGCGTTTTTTTCGGTGAAAAGCAAGAACATCTATGGCACAAATCAAAGTTCGTATTCGCCTCCGCGCGTTCGACCACCGCATTCTGGATCAGAGCGCGGAGAAGATCGTCGACACCGCCCGCCGCACCGGCGCTCGAATTAGCGGTCCGATCCCCCTTCCGACCCACATCCGCAAGTGGTGCGTCATCCGCGGTCCTCACATCGACAAGGAGTCGATGGAGCACTTTGAGCTCCGAACGCATAACCGTCTGATCGACATTCGGGAGCCGACGAACAAGACCATCGACGCGCTGATGCGCCTCGATCTTCCGAGCGGCGTCGACATCAAGATCAAACTCTAAGAGTCCAAGTGAACTCGGAAATGCGCCCAACCCTTCCAACGCGGATCGGTTGGGCGTTCTCTTTGGGTCGCTGGAGCCGGGACCTTTGGCCCATTGGGAACGGTTCCGCGCAGCGTCTCGCGTAAATCCGTCAGGATCCAAAAAAGAATGAAGAAGGTTTTGTGGGGAATTGCGATCGCCCTCGCAATGGTGGCGATGATCGGGGTTGTGCTTTCTCGATCGGCCGCAGAGGGTCGGAAGCGCGCCGAGGCGAACAAGGACAAGGGTTACTCCATCAGCCGGGGTGACCTGAAGGTCCAAGTCGTCGAGACGGGCTCCATCGATGCCGTGAAGTCGGTCGAAGTGAAAAGCCAAGTCGATGGGCGGGTGCAGAAGCTCTTGGTCGAAGAGGGGCAGGTGGTCAACAAAGGCGACCTGATCGCCGTCATCGACCCTCAAGAGACTCAGCTCCGCGTCGAGCAGGACAGAGCTCAGCTGCGGGGTGCCCAAAGCGCGGTGGCGAGAACGTCGGTCGAGATTCGTCAGCGACGCGTAACGGCCCAAGCCGCATTTGAGCGGGCCAAGATTCGGGTGAGTCAACTCGAAGCCGAGGTGAAGGCCCAGCCCAAATTGACCCAAGCCGCCATCGAATCGGCCGAGGCCAACTATCGAGGGGCCTTGGAGCGCCGGGAGAAGATCGTCAAGGTCGAGCAACCCAACGATCGCGCTTCGGTGGAGACCGCCCTGAATGACGCCAAAGCCGGGCTTCAAAACGCCCAACGGGACCTCGACCGAAAGAAGTCGCTCCACGAAAAAGGCTATATCAGTCTGCGCGAACTCCAAGATGCCGAGTTGCAACTCACGCTGGCCCAGTCGCGGCTCGAAACGGCCCAGACCCGGAAGCAGAGGCTACAAGACCAAGAATCGATTGCCCTGCGCGAAGCAGACGAACAACTAAGCCAAGCTCGAGCCGAACTTGACCGCGCCCGCACCAACCGGATCCAAGACCGGCTGAAACAAGACGAACTCAAGGAAGCCCGCCAGACTCTGCGCGACGCCGAAGCCGGTCTCCTCGACGTTCAGGCCCTCGAAGCGAGTCAAGCCCAAAGCCAAGCCTCGGTCGACCAGATTAGCAGCGGACTGCGCGAGAGCGAACGGCGGCTGAGAGAAACGGAAATTCGAGCTCCGGTCACCGGGATCGTCACCAAAAAGCTGGTCCAGGTTGGCGAACTCGTCGCCGGACTCAACAACTTCAGCAGCGGGACCGCCATCGTCCGCGTCGAAGACCGCGAGGGCATGCTGGTGAAGCTCAATATCAACGAAATCGACGTCGCCAAACTCAAGCTTGGAATGAAGTCGGAGATCAAGGTCGACGCCATCCCCAACGCGAAGTTTGCCGGGGAAGTCATCAAGATCGCCCCAAGCCGGCGCACCGAGGCAAACCAAGCGGCCGGCAACGCGGTTGTTAAGTATGAGGTCGAGATCCGGTTTGACCAGCCGAGCGACCAACTGAAGACTGGTATGTCGGCTCGATGTTCGGTCTTGACGCTCGAGCGAAAGAACGTCCTCCGCATCGCGACCGAGTATCTGGGTCAGGACGACGAGGGATTTTTCGTCAACCTGAAATCGGATCCCAAGAAGAAGGTCCGGGTAACGGTCGGTGCTCGCACCGGAGCCTTTGCCGAGATTTTGGACGGAGTGAAAGAAGGAGACCAAGTCGTTAAGCCAGAGTTCGGCGGTCCGGGACGGGTCGGAGCCTTCGGCGGCGGCGGCGACATTTAGCGCTCATGAACCTCCTCCAGAGTCTCTTCATCGCGCTCAACATGCTCCGGCTGCATAAGCTGCGAGCCTTTCTCACGATGCTTGGCGTGATTATCGGGGTCATGAGCGTGACCATCATTGTCATGCTCAGTAACGGGTTTCAGGAATACCTCAAGAGTCAGTTCGCCCGGATCGGGTCGGATACGATCTTTCTGAGCTACAACCCCGGGCGCCTTAGGGGTGAAGAAACCGCCGGGGATGTGGACGGGCTGAAGGAAAGCTATGTCCCGTTCATCAAGGAGCGGGTCCCGGACATCATCCTGGCCTCGGCGTATCGCGAGGCTGGGCGCCAAAACGTGACGGTCGGGGAAAAGGAGCTGAAAGAAGTCGCGGTGAGAGGAGTGGACAGCGGCTTTATCGAGCTCAACCGGGTCAAGCTCGTTCGAGGCCGGCACATCTCCGAGAACGACGACCTCCTCCGTGCAAACGTGGCCGTCATCAGCGAGGATGTCGCCGCCGAACTCTTCGGGAAATCCGACCCACTGGGCCAGTTTGTCCAGGTCTCGGGCATCACCCTTGAGGTCATCGGCCTGAGCGAAAAGCTTGAGATCATGGGCAACAGCGATACCAAGGTCCTGTTCATGCCTCTGAGCACAGCCAACCAAAAGTGGCTTGGTAGTGACCGTGTCGATGTGATCTTGATGCGTAGCCGGCCGGGGCGTCCGATCAACGACGTGATGGAAGACGTCTGGCGGGTCCTGATGGTCCGGAGCAACAATAAGCCCGTCTTCTCCTTGGACTCCTCGGAGAACGTCTTGAAGGTGTTTCAGGGCGTGGTCGGAGCGGCGGGTGCGGTCTTGGCTGGCATCGCGGCGCTCTCACTACTCGTCGGCGGGATCGGGATCATGAACATCATGCTCGTCTCGGTGACCGAGCGGACCAAGGAAATCGGTTTGCGGAAGGCGCTCGGCGCGAAGCGCGGGGCGATCTTGAGTCAGTTTTTGATCGAAGCCGGGACGCTGAGCCTGGTCGGCGGTTTGATCGGGATGGGCATCGCCTATCTGATGGGGCTCGGAGTCACCGCGATCACCGCGGCTCGTGATTTTCCTAACGAAGGAGGGCTAGCTTTGCCGTTTCCCCCGGGGGCTGCACTGATGGCAATGGCCTTTTCTGCGCTCGTCGGAATGGTGTTCGGGTTCTATCCCGCCGCCGCCGCCGCTAAGCTCGATCCGATTGTCGCCCTCCGCCGGGAGTGAGGATCGCCCGTTGCCTTACGGCAAAGTGATCCGCACGGCCCGGCTAAAGTTCGCTCCGGACATCGTTCCGCCGAACCTGAGCTGAACGGCTCTGCCGCCGGGACCGGGGTCGGGGAATCTCAACTTCACCGTGACCGTCTGGCCGACCTGGATATTGGTCACCGCCAGGGGCAGTCCGGTCGAGGTGTTGATTCCCGCTAGGCTGGCCGAGGTGATGGAGACTCCCGTCGCGGCGGCGGTGCCATCGTTCTTGAGATTGAGGGTCACCTCGACGCTGCCATCGCCATTGCGAACGGCCGTCTGGGTCGAATTGAGGATCGGGACCCCAATCACGAGGCGGACCTCGTTGGAGAGCAGCGACCCTCGCTTGACCCGCACCCTTGCTTGGCGTTGAGTGGTTAGTAGGGAAGCCGGAACCGTAGCGCGCAGCTCGCCGGTCGACTGTATGGAGGTTGCAATCTCGGTGCCGTCGAGGGTCACCACCGAGCCCTCCACAAAGTTCTGGCCAGAGATGCGCAGGACGACGGGGCCCGAACCGGGAGCCACGGTGGACGGGGTCATTGCCCGAATTCTGGGCGCGGGCAAATTACCGACGAAGGTCGTGGTGTCGGGCTGGGTCTTCAGTCGCTCCACGTTTCCACTTTCGTCGCTGGCAACCGAGAAGAATCCGTAGGACTTTCCGACCTTGCCCTGGAAGGTGGCCGAGGTCTCGTCGGTACCCTGAATCCAAACGGTGAACGGTCCGCCATCTTCGCTGACATAGATATCAAACGTATCGACGCCGCTACCGCCCGAGTCATCGCTGCCGGACCAACTGACGGCAAAGCTGGAAGAGCCCGTCGTGGGGGGAAGCGGAGCAATCAGACTGACGGGTCGGTTTGCATCGACCCCACTGGTAACCCGCGGAGTGACGATCGGCGGCTGGTTGTCAAAGACGATGCTGGCCTGGTTTCCGATGATCGTACCGGTGCCGACGCCGGCCCGCGGCCGAACGCTGAAGACGACATAGCCCTGACCCCGGCCGCTTCCATTTTCGGGCTGGAGAAGACCCAACAGGCTACTGTTGGGCGGCTCGCCAGTTTGCGGGTCGATGGCTTGGATATCCCATCGAATCAGTCCCCGGGCCGTGTCGACAAAGGCGGTGACATCGGCCAAGAGGTTGCCCTGCGAGGCGGGTAGCTGGACCCGTCGGGTGAAGAAGGCTGTGTTGCTCGGAAGGTTGATCGTCGTGTCGCCGAACGAGATTGCCGAGAGTCGGACCGTTCGCGGATCCAGACTTCCTTCGAGTTGGTCTTCGATCACGACTCGAGAGGCAGCTCCGGCTGCGGACGGCAGATTCTCGAAGTTGATGCGATAGGTCCACGGTTCGGTGGCTCCGGTGAGTCCAGTGCCCTTCTTGCGTCCCGGCTTTTGCTTGTCATTCGGATCAAACGGGGCCGCGGGGCGGCGCTCGAGGACGAACGTGCATCGGGCAGGCTGGAGCTGACCGAAGCGCTGAGTGAGTTGATCCACGTTCGAGAACTTGCCGATCGGCTCCTCGTAGCGATCGCTAAGTCCGCGTAGGGCCCACTCGAAGACGGTTCCCATGACCTCGGGGCCAACCCAGGCGAGTCCACCCTGCAGACGGTCGACTGCAGCCGGCAACCACCGAGAGAGGTACTCATTGACTCGGTCACCTTCGAAGGTGGTCAGCCAACTACCTGCGCCACCGACCGGGACGCTTGCCAGGTCTTCCGCTTCGAAGTAGCCCTGGGCGACGAGGGTTTCGCGAACCGAGGTCCAGAAAGCGGCCGGGCTTGAGGCCACTGAAGAAAGGAACGCCGGCACGCGGTTTTCAAGCACCATCCGTTGGCGGATGAGCTCGGCGGAGTAAGCCGCTCGTTGCGCTGCCTCGGCCCTGGTGCCGGAATAGAGCACGGTCACCACTGGGTAGGGATCGGCCGTGTATCCGCGGGTGGTCACGGGCAGGTTGACCAGCTCCCCGACCTCAAGGTCGCGGAGGACCACGTGTCCCACGTTGGTCGAGCCAAACTTTTCGGAGAGCGGATTTACGACGCCCAGATCGAGACCCGGGAACTGGCTTCGACGCGGGAGTACCCGATCATCCAGGTTGAAGGTCATCTCGAGACCTTGCCCGGCTCCGATCGCCACGACGGTGTAGGGGACATCGACATTGCCAAGGTTTCGGATCGCCAAACCGATGTTGTCGATGCGGAAAACGCTGGGCGGGTCGATCGTTCGCGCCGTCACGCAGCCGAGCGGAGCCGTCGCTTGGACGAGCTTGAGCGGCTCGGGGGCGGTCGTCTCGCTGGAGTCGGGGTTGATGAGGACTACTGAGTAGTTGCCAAGCTGGGCCCGGTCGAGCAAGAATCGCGCCTTGGCCAAGCTCGGGTCTAGAACGGTCACCCGATCGGAGCGAAGCGTCGTCGGGCCGCGGAGCTCGACCCGAGCGCCAGGTCGGAACCGACCACCCGATAGGGTCAGCGTGACCTGGCCAGTCGATCCGGCCTCTTTGGGACCGAAGTCAGTGATCGAGAACGGAATCACCTCGGCCTTGATTCGCATCGGAGCGGGGCCACCACCCGTGACGAACGTCCCCCGAGCCATCGCATAGAGGAAGCCTTCCAACGTTTGCGGAACGACGACTGATTGATCGGAGAAGAAGGGAAGTCCGCTATATTCGAAGTTTGCGGCGGTCGCGAGCTCCGACCGGCGCACAAAAAGGTCGTTCCAGTCGTCGGCCTGGCTTCCATCCAGATCCCAGCGCACCGATTCTCCGGCTGGAGTCTCGGCGCGGAAGAATTTGGACTGGCTCTGCCGGAGCGAGCTGTCGAACCACTGGCCAAGAGTCAGCGTGGTGATCGTGACCGGTCGCGCCTCCGCGCTCGCGCCGATGTTGTTCGACTCGTTGCGCTCCCGAACGCGGTTGCGGGCATCCGTCCGGACGATGACATAGTAGGCTCCAGGCTCAACGGCGGGGATATCGGCCTGAAGTGTTCCGGTGTATTCCTCTGAACCTCCGAGCCCGCCTTCGCGTTCTTTTCGACCCACGACGACGTCATCGATATCCCACCGGTCGTCTTTGGAAAGATAAACCGTATCGACCCACGTCCCGGTGATGGCCCTCGTCTCGGCATTTCGGATCACCCACGAGAAAGTCGTTGTCTCACCCAAGCTAGCTGCGGCCGGAAGTGGCTCGACCCTCTTGACGGTGAGATCGACGGGCGGCGGCGGCAGGATCAAGGTCGTTCGGGAATTGACCCCCAGGTTGTTCGTCTCATTTGCCTCCGGAACGAGGTTACTCGCGTCGGTTGCGATGATCAGGAAGTAGCGACCGCTGAGATTGGTCGGGATCGCAACACTCTGGCTAAAGGTGTAGCTGCCCTGAGGCGCAAGCGAGCCAGTCCGTGGGATCTCGGAGAGCAACGTATCACTGCTGTCGAGGTCTAGATCCTTGCTGAGGTAGACGCGGTCGCGCCATCCCTCGGCGAAGGTCATTTGGGTGCCCTTGTTCTGGACGGTGAAGACCAGCGGCGCACTTTGTCCACCGGTGACTTCGTCTGGGAAGTCGATCTCGGTCACTTGCAGGTCAGCCTGCGGAGGAGTGATCGTGATGGCTCGCGCCGCGAAGTTGTTGGTTTCGCGACCGTCCTCAAAGACGTAGTCAAAGGCGTCGCCGACGGCGATCAGATGGTAGTTGCCGGGCGCGAGGTTCGTCGGGACCGACCCGCGGAACTCGTCGTCCAGAGTCGCCCCAACCGCCAGACTCGCACTACGACCAATCTGGGCTAGCGGACGGTCGTCAAGCGAGGGTTGGTCGTCGGTGGAAATCAGAAGTCGGTCAATCCAGTTTCCGAGCGTGATTGCGTCGGGCCCATCATTGCGGAGGGTGAAAGGCAGTCGGAAGGGTTCGCCGACCGTGAGCTGGGTGGTACCGGCAAAGGCCGCCATCACCAAGTCGGGCTTAGGCCGCTGATCGTCGTCGGGCCGGCCTTCGACGCGGATCGGGCCGATGACGAAGACGTTGTCCGATTCCTTGCCGCACTCATCCTCTTGGTTGAAAATGTCGGTGGCAAAGATCAGGAAGTAGTCGCCGCCCGCCGAACTGGGGAGCTGGATTGAAGTCGAGTTTGAATAGCTCGTATTCGGCTGCATTCGCCCCGAGTGGCCAAGGCTAGCGATGCGTTGCGCACCGGCAAGCGACTGCGTGCGGCTGAGATAGAACCCGTCGGTCCAGGTGGAGTTCTGGGTGGGCCCGGGTCCGACGTTTTCGACCCGATAGCTCACCGAGATCGGCGAACCGGCCCTGCCAGTCGAGGGTCCGGAAGCCGTCCGCGCGATCAAGTTGGCTTCATTGGCCGAGATGTCGATGGCAAAGGCCGGGGTGACGTTATTGTTGGGATCCGACTCCAGGACCGAGTCATACAGGTCGGCTCGGGCGAAGAGATAGTATCGGCCTGACTCGCAGGTGGGTAGCAGAACGCTGAGGCTCTTGGTGTAGGGCGAGCCACCCTCCAGAGGTCCATTGATCTCGGTCGCCGAGAGCAGGCGATCCTCGGGCGAAAGAGTGGGATCGGAACTGAGGTAGATGCCATCCGACCAGCTTCCGCTTGCGGTGAAGGCGCTGTCGTTCTCAACCGTCCATGAAACCGAGATGTTCGTAGCCGACTTAGCCGTCGTTGGGCCAGTGATCGATATCCCCTTCAGATCGGGCGGAGTGGAGAGAATATTGAACTTCTTAGGACCAAAGCTGTCCCTTGAAACCGCCCAGTTGTTGGCCTCTTGGGTGTATTCAAAGACGTTATTGTTGCTGTCGGTCAAGACGATGACGTAGTATTCTCCCGTCGCGGTGCGCGGGATTCGCGGTTCAAGATTGACGCTCTCCGTCTGACCGGGCTGGAGGTTTCCAGACCGAGCACGCGATGCAATCGCAAGGTCTTGGGCATCGAGAACCGTGTCGCGGGAGAGGAATACCGTCTCCGTCCAAAACCGTTCGTTGGGCGGAACGGGCGACGTGCCCTGGTTTCCGATTTGGTAAGAAAGCGGGAAGTTCAGGTCGGCAAAGGCCTGATCCGGAATCCGCACCAGGTCGGTCACGAGATCGGGGTACTCGGCTTGAGTCAGGGTGATCGGGCGAGAGAGGACGTTGTTCTCCTCGTTTGCTTCGGCCACGCGATTGCGGACGTTGGCGAGATCGCCATCGGCCTGAACCAGCAGGTTATACGTGCCCGTGAGGCCCCGAGGAATCTGGACCAGTGTTCGGTTGACGTAGCCTTCGGTTGGGTCGAGATAGGTCAGGTTGACAGTGCCCAGCTTGACGTCATCGCTGCCGATCGTTTGGTCTTGGCTGAGGTAGATGAAGTCGAACCATTCGTCGGTCTCGGTTGAGAATGCCCCAAGGTTCTCGACCCGCCATTGGACCTCAATGATCGATCCCCACTTGGTGCTGGCCGGGGCCTGGATTTGGGTCACGACGAGGTCGGGCAGCGGTTGCCGGATGATCTGGATTGGGACCGTTCGAGAGTTGTTCTGCTCGCTCTGAACTTCGTCAACCAGATTGGTGGCGTCAGCCGTAACGGTGAGGTAGTACGTTCCTGATTCGGGGATCAGGTCAAGCGGAATCCGCAAGACTTGGCCTCGGTCGGCGCTGTTTCCGGCGGCCAGTGTCACGCTATAGAAGAACGTGCCGAGGGTCGTAGCCCCTTCGCCGCTTGGGAATCGGGAGATCGAGATTCGGTCGGCGCTCGGGTTGGCCGAGAGCTGGCCCTGGTTGCGGACGGTCCACCGGATGTCAAATTCGGCGTTGGTCGAAACCTGGGCCGGAACGCTCACCGACGGGACCACGAGGTCTGCGGTAGGTTCGAGCTCGACGTCGATCGGAACGATCAGCCGGTTATTGGACTCTGCCGCGCCTTCGGGAACGAAGTTGAACTCATCGGTCAAGAAGACTAGGTAGTAGCGGCCCGGAGCAGTCTCCCTGGGGAAGCTAAACGAGAAGCTGTACGCCTGACTCTGACCGGTATCAAGCGCTCCGGCAGAGTTCAGACGTCGGATCAGGGTAGGTCCGCTTCCGTCTGCATTCGGGCTGAACGAGACCTGGGTGATCCAAGATTGGGCTGTCTTGCCCGGACCAGTGTTGAGGTCCTTGAACTGGATGTTGAAGCTCTGCCGGGTCTTGACCTTGGCCGGCGCGACGACGTCGGCGGGCTGGAGATCCGGCCCGGCGATGGTGATCGGGAAGATCCGAGTGTTGTTGCTCTCACTTGACTCGCTGATCGAGCCTTGGGCATCGGTCGTGAGAACCAGATAGGCGGTGCCAGGGACCAGATTGGCTGGGAGCGTAACCTCCAGCGACTGGACGAGCGTGGCCCCCGGCTCCATCCGCGTGTTGACGCTCAAGTTGCCAAGGGTCGTAGCATTTGCTCCATCGGCGAAAGACGAAATCGCAACTCGGGTGCTGTGCCCCGCCGCGGCGCCGCCCCGGCCTTCGTTGGCGATTCGCCATTCGAGCACGTTGCTCACCCCTGTCCGAGCCGATGCCGAGACCAACGAGGAGGGAAGCAGGTCGGGCGAGAGGATCGTAACGGCTGCACGAGCACGGTTATTGTTCTCGTTCGATTCGGTGATCTGGCCGGCACTATCGACGTCGATGACCCACTGCCCCGTGGCGAAATTGATGCCACTCGGGACGGTGACGGTCGTCGAATCGACCCGACTTTGTCCACCGGTGATCGCGGCGAGATCCACCGTCTTGACAACGACCCCAGCCGATCCGTCGGCGTTCGGCGAGATCCGGATTTCGGCTTTGGTCGCCGGGAGGGTCTGGCTTCCGAGGTTCACCGTAGTCCAGCGAAGCTCGTACTCTCGGCCAATCTCGGCTTCTGCTGGGGCGACCAAGGTGTTGACGGACAGGTCCGCCGGATCAGGCAAGAAGATCTCGGCCGTCGTGAACTGGGCCTCGTTGCCCGCCCGGTCGACGGCAATAAGAATGAACTGATAGGACCGGCCGGTCGCGAGTCCGCTCACGTTGATCACGTGGTTGACCTGTTGCGAGGTCCCGACTACGGTGTTTCCGCCAATGATCTGCAGGGAGCCATCGGCCGGTTCGCTCGTGGTAAAGCTGACCCGAATGGTTGGGTAGGGTGAGATGTCGAGCGCGACATTGCTGAAGGTCGGCGGCGTGTTGTCGACCACCAAATTGACCCGGGCGGGAGTCGGATCGACGTTGTCGGCGGTGTCGATCGCGCGGACCTCAAAGCTCGCGGCGCCTTCGGGCAAGCTGAGTTCGACGCTTGTGTTGTTCGTCGGGATCCAGTTGCCGGTGGTCCGGTACTCGTATCGCAGGCTTCCGGTCGCGGTCTGGTTGTCGCTACCGGTCCATTCGAACCGCACGGGGTTCTTGCGGAACGAGTTATTCGGGGGCGTAGTGATCTCCGTATCGGGGGCTTCGTTATCCGGCGGCGCCGAGGCTCCGTCTACCGTTCCGATGGTGAACTCACCATCGAGGAAGGCGATCCGGCCATTCGCAGCCGAAACCAGCTGGCGCAGGTCGGTTCCCGAGTAGTAGAGCTCGTCGATGCCGCGCGTCGGGTCGATCACGCGCAAGGCCCCGGAGGTCGTCTGGCCTCCGGCATAGAACTGGGTCGGAGCCGACCAGGTCAGCGACTTGAGGTTTGGCAATCCGAACTTGGCCGGGAAGGTCTGGACCACCGTAGCGAGGGCGACATTGACGAGTCGAATTGATCCGTCGGAGTAGGCCACCGCGACTTGAGTGCCGTCGGGCGAGATGTCGCAGGCCACTGCGCCACCGGGGATCGCGATATTGGTCTGGACCTCGCTCTCGGTATGGATCACGCTGAGCGCCGACGTTGCTCCCGGGTTCAGGACGGCCAACCACCGCCGGTTGGGGCTGATTGCGAGGACTTCGCCACCCGGAACGCTCCAAGTCCTGTTGACCGTACTCGAGAAGTCATCGGGATGGCGAACAACGGTGCCGCCTTCGATGAGAATCAAGGGCCGACTTTGGGCGTCGGTCTCGATATCCAGAACCGTCCCTTGGGTGTTGACCGAGCCCAGATTCTGCCCGGAGGACGCGTTCATCCTCCCGAACCTCGCCCCCTGACCGAAGATGACTCGTGTGCTGCTGCCAGCAAGGAACGTCACCGCGCTGGCGGGAAGACTTGTCGACCGTTGGCTCTGGAGGACACCATCCACGGCCCGCCAAATCCGGATGTATCCGGTGGTCGCCGATGGGCCTTCGGCGGAAACGGTCGCCAAGAAGCCTCCATCGTCGGAGAGGTTGAGATCTCGGACGGGTCCGTGGACCTCTCGTCGGTTGGAGATCCCCGACGTCGTCACGCGGAAGGATCCGTGCCGTTGGGTCGTGATCCACGCGTTATCTCCCTGGAACGAGAGGCCGGTAATCGCGCCCGGCGTTCCGGGAGGGACCAGTTCTGAGGTCACCGAGGGGCTGGTGACGAGGCTGAGGTCGTTGCTCCTGAGCAGATAACCGACGCGGGATGTGGATCCGGCCAAGATTCGGGTGGGACTCACTGCCAACGTCCCGTTCGTTCCGGGAAGCTGCGGACTTGCGCCTACGATCGCCCCGTTTCGGTCGATGACTCGGACCTCGTTGAGTCCCACAGCAGAATCCGCTACGACAAATCGATCGGCCTCGAAAGCAGCCACTCCGCGCCCGGAAGCCGTTCCTGCCGGGATGCCGGTGACTTCATCGAACAGCGAGATCAGTCCGTTATTGCGGACAACCGCAAGCCGGCCGCTGTTCGCCGCGATCCCAGTATTCGAACCCTCGGTGACGTCCAACTTTCGAATCAGGACCCCGTTGAGATCGAAGGTGCTGATGAAGCGCAGAGTCCCAGAAACATGAACGGCCGCTCGATCGGAACTCAGAGCAAGGCCGGTGACACGGTCGCCGTGGCCCGACCACATCTCACGAGCCCCGGGTTGGCCGGCAGTTGCCTTAAAGATCCCTCCGTTGTAGGTTCCATAGACAAAGTCGGTGTTGCTGAGCCACAAGACCTTATGAACCGGGGATCCGTCGCCCGGATAGTAGACCTCTGGGTTCCCGCTGGTCGCGTCGCGAAGGATGACAAAGGAGCCCTTGGCTTCGATAACGTCGGTTCCGTTCGCGTTCACCGCGACATCTTCGCCGGTCGAGCTCTCAATCCAGTTGGGCGAATCGGCCACCAGCACCCGCGTGGACCAGGAGGCGGTGAAAATGTTGTTCGTCTCGTCGCGCTCGCTGATTTCGCTTTCGCTATCGACCTGCACCCTCAGGATCCAATCGACCGCCCCGGTCAAGTTGTTGAAGTCGGTTAGGAATGGAACGTTGACCGTCTCGCCGGGCGAGAGTGGCTCGTTTACGGTCTGATCGTCCAGGACGATCTCGGGGCCCCCGCCGACCAGGGCGATCAGCTTGACGCGGAAGGGCTGGTTGACGGTCCCAGGGCCGGCATTGCGCACCGATCCGGTCAAGGTCGTGTTCAGACCCGAGACGGCCGTCGCGACCGGCCCGGCAAGAGGCTCGGCCACAAGGTCGGGCCGTGTCTCGACCGAGATCGTGATGGGGATCGCGGCTCCGTTGTCGGTCTCGTTGGTTTCGGCGACCGATGACGATTGGTCGGCGATATGCAGCAGGTAGTAGGTGCCCGTGCTCGTGGCATAGCCACTGGGGATCACGATTTGGTAGGGTCGGCTAAACGCCGCGCCGGGGGCGAGGTTCTGAGTGATCGTGGTCGAGCCGACCTCGACGTCGTCGCCGATGAGGGTATCTCGCGAAAGATAGAGCTTGTCTGTCCAGGGCGCGACCGCCGCGACGGTACCGCTGTTGAGGCCTGTCGCGACGACGTTGACTTGGGAGCCAGCCGAGACCGAGGTCGGATTGGCCGCGAGGTTCAGGGCTTTCAGGTTCGGGAGCGCAACCCGGGCCGCAAATCCGCCGACATTGGTCGGACCATCGACGGTGAGGGAGTCCACGACCTCTAATCCAAATGGACCTTGGCCTGCGGTGTAGATCTTGTCCGTATTCAGACCGCGGACAAAGAGTCGACCGTCGACGAATTCAAGATCAGCCCAGGTCCCGAAGGTTCCCCGAGAGAAGCTGCCCTGGATTTGATTCGGTACAGGATCACCGAGATAAAACTCATTGAATCCGGTGGCTGGTGGTTCGGTGATGTTCACCGCGAAATGCGTCGATTCCGAGCTGGCTGCGCCTTCAAACTCGATATCCGCCCCCGAAGACTGGCCGACCTCGGTGACGGATTGAGAGACGAGATCGAGAGTTCCCCAGCGGTTGGCGGTGTTGTTCCCGACGCTGAATCCGACGTAGACGGTGTTCCCCCGGACGCTGAGGGCCTTGATCCGGGGGATGGGATTTCCATTGAATCGGGGAGTCCCGAGGATCGTCAGGGCCCCGGTTTCGGGGTTGATTTCTCCGAAGTAGTTGGTCGTCCCCTCGAAGCCATAGAACAAGAGGCGGTTGCCGAGGAAGGCCAGCTCGCTCACCGTCACGGTGGAGTTCAGCGGGCCGATGACTGTTCCGACGCCGGTGGGCGAGTGCCGCAAGAGCGTCCGGTCGGTCGTATTGACGGAGAAGAACTCGACCGGCAGCGGGGGAAGAAACGCGGCGAAGACGCTGACTTCGCGGCTGATCGCGTCTGGGAACCCGCTGATGAATCCGCTCTGTTCGAAGACGCTGACCTCGCGGCTGATGGCGTCTGGGAACCCGCTGATGAATCCGCTCTGTTCAAAGACGCTGACTTCGCGGCTGATGGCGTCTGGGAACCCGCTGATGAATCCGCTCTGTTCAAAGACGCTGACCTCGCGGCTGATTGCGTCGCTTTGGGGGCTCACGATCAGGGTCGCGGGGCGATAGAGCGTGAATTCTCGCCCAATCGCGTCGGTCTGAGGCACGATTAAGGCCGTAAAGGGCCGGGCAATGGAAATCTCTCGGCCAATCGCGTCGGTTTGGACCACAAAAGAGCCCGAAAGCGGCCGAGAAATCGAGATCTCGCGCCCAATCGCGTCGGTCGGCTCGACCAAAATGAGGGTCTCGGGTCGGAAAATCGAGATCTCTCGCCCGATCGCGTCGTTTTGCTGGGCATCTTGACCGAGCAACAGGCGCGAAAGAGAGGAGAGTGGATTGAACTGCAACAGAGGCTGGCTCGCGAGGGCCTGGATCCCGGTCATCCGAGAGACAGAGCCTAACGCGACCCGGCCAAAAGCGCCGACCCAGCACAGCAAGAAGATCCCGAGGAAGAGAATCCTCGGGAAGATCTTGCCGGTTCGGATCGGTTTAGGCATGTCGATTTCTTGCGAAAGGTCAGGGCCTATAAGCCCGCGCTTGGATCACCGACGCCCCAGCAGGGAACTGGACGTTGGCTTGCCAGAAGCTGGCAAGGTCATTGCCCTCGACCTTGGTCGCCTCGGCGATGATCGGTCGCCCGGTCTTGGGGACGACCTTGACCTCGACTTTCCAAGTGCTCGGGACGTTGAGGGCCTCCATCCTGACGACGACCGGCCCGCCGGCATTTATCGCCAAGTCGGTCGAGGTTTCTTCCAGCCGGGCCTGCGGGTCGGTGGGAGCGCTGATCCCATGGATCTGAACGATCCCGACCTTCGGGTCGGTGTTGGTTGGCCAGAGCTGAGCCGTGGTGAAAGGGTCGGTCGAAGTCGATACGGTTCCTCCACCGGCGTTAGCTGCGAGCGGTCCACCCGAGGTGTTTGTCTCGACTCGGATGCGGCCTCGTAGACTTGCTCGTAAAGTAAGGGATTGGCCGATGCGGTCCGCCACGATCCGGATACTCCCTCCGCTGCCGGTTCCCTCTCCACCAGTATCATTACTATCAGCGTTAATGATGCCTTGCACGGGACCTTGGCATGCGATTAAGATCGCGCCGCCACCTCCACCGGGCCCATCGGCCTTGCCGCCCCCGCCCGATCCTCCAACAAGCGGGATGATCCGTTCGTTGCCATAGATCGGTCCTCCGTTTGACCCCGTCGCGCCGTGGCTAGCGAAGCTCTTAGTCCCCGTGGTTCCCCCCGCTCCAGGCCCAAAGCCATAGGAGGAGGCGTCAAATCCACCTCCCCTAAAGCCGCCCGGCCCTGGTGCGGTGTTGGTCGCTGAGACGAGAATATCGCTCGCACCGTTCAGTGTGACTGCCGACTTAACTAACCAAACGACTGGAGCACCCGACGGATGCCGCGTAAACCGAATAAACCCAGTGACGGATACAGAATTGTATTTGAATACCACTGCCCACTTGGCCGGGTCGTAGACGCCATTGCCGCTCCCTGGCTGATCCCAAGTGCCTGTGGGTGCGAGGCTTAGATCGATGACCCGCGTCTGGCTGCCCGTGACAATCAAGTCCCCATCACTCCCGTCGGCGCCGGGGACGATGATGTCGGCGGGGGCGAAGGCAGCTAGGGCCAGGGTGAGGACGGCGAGCCCAGCGCGGAGGCGTCGGCCTAGGGCCGCGCTCGATCCGTTCAGTCTAAGGATTGGATTCCATTTCATCTTGAGGTCCTCGGGTCTATTGGAACTTAAAGGCGCGCGGCTGGATCACGCTGACGCCGGGGGGAAGGGTGAAGCTGGCTTCCCAGAAGCTCACCACGTCATTGCCTTCGACCAAGGTGCATTCCTTCAGCACCGCGTCGCCCTCGGGCACGACCAGCTTCAGCTGGACCTTCCAATTGGCGATCGGGACGTTGGTGCACTGGACCCGCACGATCACGGGCTGGTCTGTGTTCAGGGTCATGTCCGCGTTGGTGTCTCCGTCCTGGGCCCGTGGGTCGCTCGGGGCGGTGAGTCCGCCGATGCTCAGGATCTTGGTCTGGGGGCTCGTGTCCGAAGGCCAGATCTGGGGTGCACTTACTAGCGGGACGATCGAGACCTTTCCACGAAGTTCCCAATTGGAAAAGTTGTTGACAGCCTCAATCCTAATGCGCCCCCACAGATTCGAGTCATTTCTGTTGCCTTCGTAGCATGCATACATGCTTGCACTCGTGCCGGAGACCGTCTCCGCCACCAACCTAATCGCTCCGCCCGATGCTCCAGTAAAGGCATTTAGCGATCTTGCACGGATCCCTGGCTCGCCCCCAGCGCCACTCCGTGAAAAAGTTATGGACTGCCTCGCGGCGATGAGGATCGCGCCTCCACCGGCGTTTCCCCCGGCACCGTTGTTTAGGGATGCTCCGGAGCCGCCGATTAACGGCAGGATTTGTTCGTTGCCGTACGCGACCGACGAACCGAACGAAGTTGCGTAGGCAGCTCCTTGGTCAATGCGTGAGGGAGAGGCCCCCGGACCGCGACCGGCGGAATTTGGGACTAAGGTTGCAGTACCACGCCCCCCGCTGAAGCCTCCGGGGCCCGGCACGGAGAACGATCGATTGCCAGACGGAAATCCACCGTCGACAGTAATTTCGCCTTCTGAGTAGACGCTTTGCTTGACCAACCAAACCACGGGTGGGTTCGACGGATGGTTGAGGAACCGTACAACTCCTCCACGCTCGATGCGCACCGAGTTGTACTTGAAAACGACTGCCCACTTTACGGGATCGTAGACCCCGTTGCCGTTCCCCGGCTGGTTCCACGTTCCGGTCGTGGCGAGTCCGAGGTCGATCGTGCGGGTCTCGTTGACCCCCACCACCAAGTCCCCGTCGCTCCCGTCGCTCGGGACGTCAATGTCAGCAAGGGCAAAAGCCCCGAGCATGGCGACGGCAAGGGCCATCGCGCCGCGTAATGCGTGCATCCACTTCATCTGGTTCCAACCATCCAACGGGGACGATAAACTCGCCCCACGAATACAATCACTCTACACCAACCGGCCGATCAGAAAAAGACCTCTCACAGGACATCCCGCAATTTTGTGGGGGACTTTATCTCGTGGATGTGATGTAGATCACATCCACGCTGGGGCGGCCAGGTTCAACGCGTCTTGAGCTCTTCGATCCAGGCCCGAATCTCGGCGTTCTCGGGGTCGCCTTTGAGGGCAGTGGCCAAGGCATCTCGGGCGGCCGACCAGGCCCCCGCCGATTCCAGAATGCTGGCCGTCAACAGGGTCTTTTCGTTGGCCGAAAGGCCCGCGTCGTCGGCCACCGACTTGAGGCTCTTCTGAAGCTTGACGAGGGCCTCCTTGTCCAGCAGGCGGATCTCGATCTGGTCGCTGCCGATCAGGGCTTCATCGGGGTCATAGGCCTCGACTCGAAGCCGGATCGGAGTCCCGATCGGGAGTCCCTCGGTCGGAAGCTCGATTTCGGATCCGGGGGTGGCCAGCGGGTAGCGAGCGAGCAGCCGGGGCTGGGCCTCCAGAGTGTGGATCAGCACCTCCACCCGGGCCACGGCGACGGGGTTCACCCATCGGAATCGGGGGCGCTCGATGATCTGCGTTCCCGACCCAGTAAGGCCGAGTTCGCCGCGCATCACGGCTCCACCTCCGGAGCGGTTCGCGACTTGCTTGGGCAAGTCGCCCAGCCGCTTGGGGGCCGATCCGCTGACGACCTTGATTCCGCCCGATTCGATCTTGATCACCGAGCCTTTGAGGAGCTGAAATTCGGCCCCGGCGCCGTGGTGTTGCAGCCGCAATCCATCGCCGCTGACGCGGATGAGATCCCCGGAGCGGATGCGCATCACGTTGGCGGGTGACTGCTTTTGTCCGTTTCTTTGGACCTCGGCCGTGGCCTTGGCATTGACCAGCATCCCGACCGCCGGATTAGGGTTCTGGGCGGAAGTCAGCGTCGCCAGGGCGAGCAGGGTCAGGATCGGTTGAGTGGCTTTCATCGAGGGGCCTCTGATAGGAGTCTAGTCCAAAGATCTGCAATTGAGAGCCTTTGCCCTTGAGATCGACCGAAAACGGGCCCTCGTACCCAGTCGGAGTGGGCAAGAGGTCCCGGGTCTGGCTGCTGATCAGGAGTCGGAACCCGACGGATTTGGTGGCGGATTCCACTCGCGCGGCGGTGTTTACGGGGTCGCCGAGGAGGGTGAACTCCTGCCGCCCCCGAGCGCCGACGTTGAGGGCGAGGACATCGCCGCTGTGGAGCCCGATCCCGACATCGAGCAGGGGCTGATCGGAGGTGCGCTTCTGGGCGACTTCTCGGGCGATGGTGAGGATCTTGCGCGCGGCCCGTTCGGCCCGGCTGGCATGGTCAACTAGTTCGATAGGTGTCCCAAAAACGGCAAGAAAGCCGTCTCCGGTAAAGCGCATGACGTGCCCCTCTTCGGCCTGAATCGCGGCCACGCAAGGGTCAAACAACTGGTTGAGAGAGTCGGCGACGACCGCAGGAGGGAAGGATTCGCTGATCGGTGTGAAATTGCGGACGTCGAGGAACATGATCGTCGCCGGGAGGTTGACCCCGACCCGGCTGACGGCCTCGGGGTGAGCGAGCAGAAACCGCATGACCTGAGGGCTGACCTGTGTCCCAAAGTGGCCCTCGATCTCGGCTCGTCGTTGGCGCTCGACTTGGCTGCGGACCAGTAGAGCAGCCAAACAGTTTGCGGTGAAGGTCGCGACGAGACCCCCAACGGGAATCAGATATCCGAAGCTCGGTGCGGCGAGTCCGACGCCGAGGATCAAGACGAAGAGCGAACCCATCGTGAGGAGGAGGGGACCCGGGTCCTTGGCCCCGACCAGCAACGCGAGAATCCCAGCTAGGAGGAAGCCGATCACGCCGAGGATCGGGCGTGGAGGTGCGGGTCGGACATCGGATGCAGAGAGCAAATTGGCCAAGGCGTCGGCATGGGCGATCACGCTGGGCACACGGCCCCGACCGGCCAAGAGCGAAGTATCCCCAGCTCCGCCAAAGGTGAGCCCGATGAGGACCTTGCGACCTTTCAGTTCGGGGATCGGTTGGTCGCCAATTTCGATGGCAGACAGGATTGGCCAGGTCTCTGGAACAGGCCGCAATCGCACGGGCTGAGTGACCTTGCGCCCACTCAACGCCACCGCAAATGCTTCGGGCTCCACATAGCGGGTGACGCCATCTTGGTCGGCCTTCAGGCCCATCGGCGCGACCCGCAGGCCGGCCAGCCCTTGCAATCCTGGGGCGAGGCTGGCTGAATCCGGGCCCAAGAAAACTGTGCGGTCGAGGTGTTCAAAGACCTCGTTGGCCAGGGACTCGTTGGGCAAGTTGTCGATCACGCCAAACTCTTGGTCCAAGTAACCATCGGCGTCGTAGGTGAACTCCATAGCGACGCCCACCTGCTCGGCCCCGCTCTCGTGGGCCAGTCGGATCAATCGACCTACCTGACGACCCCAAAAAGCCCTCGGCCCGGGCCAGGATGCCAAGGTCTCATCGTCGATCGCGATCACCGTAATTGGGGCCGAATTGTCGACTGGGTGTCGCGCCAGGACGACATCTTCGCTGGCGCGGTCGGCGGCCTGCCATGGGCCGATGAGCATCGAGATCACGGCGGGCAAAAGGATGAGGACGGCCGACCAGGGCCATCGTCGCCTCATGGATCCAGTCCGACCAGAATCATCGGACTCCAGTGAATCGGGGCGGCGGTCTCGGGGTTAGCGCGGAGCTTGCGTTTGGCCTCGACCAAGGATAGGCTGGCCGGTTGGCCTTGGGCGAGCCGTCGGTAGAACTCGTCCATGAACATCTTGGCGCTCGAATCCAAAACGGGGAACAGGGACATCACGATCTGCTGGGCTCCGGCAAGCTGCAAACTCCGCCGCATGCCAAAGACCCCGTCGCCGACCTCGACATCCCCCCGGCCCGTGTTGCACCCGCTGAGAACCACGAGTTCGGTGCCGGTGAGATCCAGTCGGAGCATCTCTAGGGCGGTGAGATATCCATTGCTATTGGATCCCAGGGTTTCGCGACCCGCATTGGCCCCGGCCAGTACGAGGCCTGAGCGTAGCAAAGGCTGGGCCGCACCCTCGAGTCCGACTCGGCTCCCTTCTGGAAGGCGGCTCGGGTTCGGGGCGAAGAATCCGTGAGTGGCGATATGGAGAATCTGAGGGCTGCGAACTTGCAAAAGGGCCTCTTCGGTCGCGCCCGGGCCTTGTTGAATCTTTGCTTCGGGGAAGTGTTTCCGGATGGCATCGCCCTCCGCCTTTGTTCCCGCTAGGGTCTTCCACGAGCGTTGGTCTGGGGTCTCGGGGCCGAAATCGGGGTTGACAAAGGCGACCAGCTCGCCCGGAGTCCTCTTTTCGGGCTGCGACCTTGGGGACGAGCTGTCCAAGATGACGATGTTCTTCGACTCCACCAGATACTTCCCGTTCGCATCCACCAAGGCATCGAAAGGGAACGAGTAAAGGATCCCATCCGGAACGATGTGGAGCCGGTTCTCGTTGGTTTCACCGAGGAGCTTCTGGCCGAGCGCCTTACCCGCCTCGAGGTCCTCCTCTCCTCGCTGCAGTGTGACGAGGTACCGGTTCATCTCCCGCTGAAGCTCTTGGGTGGGGCCGATGGGAACAAAGGTGACCTGCCCGGTCGGGCCGGTCTCGAATCGACCGTAGTGCGGACTCGATTGGCCTCCCGAAAGAGTGTCGTAGACGACGAACTCTACTGTTCTCAGTCCTGGCTCGCCCTTTGGCTTTTGGGCTCTAGGTCCCCGGTCCGGGTCGACGGGAAGAGACTGGCGGAGCAGGGCTTCGGCGAGGTCAACCTCCCGGCTGAGTTCTCGCTCTTTCTGGATCCGATCTGCTGGACTCAGCCCCGCCGGAGGTGTCGAAGTGAAGATCTCGAGTTCTCGCTGGGCTCGTCTGAGCCGCTCGTTGGCGGCAGCGATCTTGGGGTCCTTCTCCAGTCTTCGGCGAATCTCCTCGGCTCGTAGCGCGACCTGGAGTCCGAGTCGCCGCACTTGGAGCGTCCAGGCATAGGCCTGGGGGGCATCTTCCGTGGCAAGGTTCGGGACGAACTGCGACACGGCGGCCATTGAGGTCGCGAGCGAGACGGCGTCTTGGTCACTGAGCCCCCGTCCAACTTGTTCGACGAGGTTCGCCACAATCGAGACTGCTTGTTCGGTCGCAGTCTTCACTTTCTCGATGTTGCCGCGGTGCCACTCAACCCGGGCTAGGGCGGCAAGTCCTTCGGCATGAAGGACGTGGTCGTCGCCATAGGTGGTTTCAAGTTCGGGGACGGCAAGAGCCAGGATCTCCGCCGACTGGGTCCAGTCCTGCAACCGTTCGGCGACGCCTGCGGCCAAGAGTTGGGCGTAGGCTCGGTCGGGGTTTGCTTCGGTCCAGATCTCACGAATCTGAACGAGGCATCGGGTCAGTCGCTGGGTTGCCTCCGATTTCTTGCCGAGTTCGGTCTCGACCCGGGCCAAAGTCAGGGCCGTGGTGAGGGAGAGAGGAATGGTTTCCTCGCCGCCGCGCCCATAGAGTTCGAGGGCTTTGGAGAACGATTCCTCTGCCAACTCAAGCTTTCCTTGGGCAAGGGCAACGATTCCCAGGTTGTTAATCGTGGCGGCTAGGCTTCGCTCGTCTCGGTCTTCCGGCTCGGCAGCGGAATACAGTCCGACGGCTTCTTGGTAGAGCTTCTCAGCTTCGGTCCATCGGGCCAGTGACTCGTAAAGTGTCCCGAAGCTGCTCAGGCAACCCGCCGCCTCATTTCCTCTTTGCTGCCGAGCAAGTCCGGCCGCCTGACTAAACAAGACAAGCGAACGGTCGAAATTTCCAAGGTCCTTTTCCAGCAGACCGAGGTTGCTCAGCGAGACCAAGCTGGTGTACTCCGGATCCTCGGTGCTAGAGGCGAGCTCGAGGCACCGAAGGTAGTGGGGGCGTGCTTCGCTGAACCTGCCCCCTAAGTGCAGAGTCGAGCCGATCCGCAGGGAAAGGGTCCACTCATCGTCAGTCGTTAGTTGTGTGAGCTTCGGGACCAGGTCAAGGCAGCGCTGGAAGGAAGCCAAGGCCAAGGGTCGATTGCCAAGTTCGAGCTGGAGCTCGGCCAGGCGGTATTCAAGGCTGAACTTGCGATCTGCGGCGACGGACAGCGTTTTGAGGAGGTGGGCGGCATCGTCGGCCTTTTCGGTGGCTTCCTTTCCGCGTCCCAGGCCGACCATCCAGCGGGCGACATCGACAAGGATAAACGCGCGGGCCGGATCCTGGTCCCTCCCCAGGCCTTCGAGCACCTTCAGGCACTGGAGACCCCGGTCGACTGCGGACTCCAGGCTGCCAGCGGCGGCCTCGGTTCGGGCCAGCCGGTAGAGCGCTTGCGCGTACTCGGCGGAGTTGGGATTCTCCCTGGCCAGGCGCGTGACTTCTTCGGCGGGGTCTTGCAGCCCGCCGAGCGCCAGAAGAATCACCGTTGCCAGCGAAAGCGCCATGTCGCGCTCTAGATTAACCGATCCGTTGTCGGCGTCGGGCGAGGATGCCGAGACCGAGGCCCAGGATCGCCAGACTCGCAGGTTCGGGAACGGCGGTGGTCACAGTGAAGTTCTGGTGGTCAAGCACGTCGGTATCGGAGTCCAAAACTCCCCCGAAAAGGGTCAGATTAGCGGTGGAGGTGTGGCCTACCTTAGCGCCCTGTTCAACAGTGATCTTGGCGACCTCCCCGGTCCAAGTTTCGTTGGCTCGCAAGGCAAACGGGGCATTGTCAAGGACGGTGTCCGTGACGATGATCTTCTGCCAATCGTCTGCGTCGAAGAAGATCGTGGTGAGGGTCGCGCTGTTCAGGTAGACCGTGAACGGCTCCAGGTTGACCAGATTGGCGCGCAGGCTAAAGGTCTCACCGACCAGCACCGTTGGACTCGGATCCAAAAACTGCATCTCGAACTGAAACGCAAATGCACCTACGGAAGCGCCGAGCGCCAGAATTGTGAATGTCCTCTTCATGTTGTCACTCTGTGAAGCCACAGAAAATTAATAGACTCTAGGATACACGCGAAAATCCAAAATCCCGCCACTGATCGGAGGATTCTTAACAATCGTATGGAAATGCCGGTACGTTTTGCGGGATTTCTCGCGTATTCTTTTTTTCCACCCATGAACTTGCACCGGTCTACCCTTGGTTTTCTCTTTGCTCTCGGGGCTGCTTCGAGCTTTGCAATCCCCGAAGGCGTTTTTGTGCTGGACAGCATTAACCAAAGTCCCTTGAACCCCCAGGGCGCGCGTGCGGCTCGGTTTGATGAGGAGATGAATTTCCTGGGCAATGCGATCGGACCTGGGGAAACGAGCTTTCAAACCCCACAGGTGATCGCCGAAGCTCCAGACGGGACCTTCTTGATCTCCGACCAGTTGGCCGATACCGTCCACCGCTACTCCGAGGCGGGTGTCTACCTCGGCAGCTGGCCGACCACGATCGACAACATCCGCGGCATCACGCGGGGGCCCGATGGCCTTTACTACGTCGCCAACGGATCGACGAATCAGATCGAGAAGTACACCGACTCGGGTGTCTTCGCCGGAGTCTTTGCCAGCGTTTTCAAGCCGTGGTACGTGCTCTTCCGGCGCGGCGGGGATGTCCTCGTCAGTTCGAGTCGGACGACCAATGAAGCCCCGGTGATTGAGCGCTTCAGCGCCTCGGGCGTGCCGCTCGGCCCGTGGGTTTCGAGTTACCCGTTCACCCAGCAGATGCACGAGCTTGCCGACGGAAACGTCCTGGTTTCGGTCTTCAGCATGTCCCCCGCCCTGGGGATCACCAGCGGATTGCACGAGTTCACGGCCGATGGCGTCTTCGTCCGTCGCTACAGTATTGACGGAACTCGGGGTTGCACCGAGCTGGCCGACGGTTCCTTGCTGGCCACGGGCGGGACCCGGCTAGTTCGCTTTACGCGCGGTGACTCGAACGGGACCGACATCACGAACTTTGGCGGGACGTTGAATTCGAACTTCCGGCTGCTTTACAACACGAACTTCCCGGTGTTGATTCGTGGAACGGTGAGCCTTCAGGATTTCAACGGCGATTCCGCGACCGTCTCGATGGCCTACGAGCTTCGGAACAGTGGCGGCACCGTGGTCCAATCGGGGACGACGCTCCTCGATAGCACGGGTCGATACTCGTTCGTCACGAGTCAGCGAGGGAACCTGCAGATCTGGCTCAAGCCGAGTCACTGGCTGGCCGCTTCCGTCTCGGCCACGATCAACCACTGGGGCGCCCAGTTCTCGCCGAGCGTGATCAATGGCGATGTCGATGGCGATAACGTGGTGACGATCTTTGACTACATTGATCTCTCGTCGAGCTTCGACCTGAACAACGGCGACCCGGGTTACATCGCCGGTGCCGACCTCGACGGGGACGATTCGGTCACGATCTTCGACTACATCATCCTCAGCAACAACTTCGACGTCTCTGGGGCGGAGTGACCTCGCCAGCCCGGCAGGATGCCGGGCTGACTCTTTCCCGGTCGTAGCTCAAGGGGGGTGCGATCTCGCCGCGGCGGGGCAGAGCCCCGAGCGTAAACGAGGGGCGAGGGCGAGGCCTTGGGCCGTCGCGGCGAGCCATAGGGAGCCCCTAGGGGCCCCGCCAGACCTTGAGAGGCTTCAGGCGCCACCCGTGGGCGAGTGGGAGCTGATTCCACTGTTGAGTCCCACTCTCCGCTTGACCCGGGGGCAGAACCGAGCGCACGCGGATGTCCTCTCTCATCTCGAAGACTTGAATCGAACTCCCACGGTTGGAGTAGGGAACCGGCATCTGGTCGGGATAGCGCATCGCGGGGGCCCGGTAGCCCAAGAGCCGGGCTTGCTCGTTGGTGCCCAATGCTTCCACTGCCTTTTGGATTGCCTCGCGGAAGAGGTCTTCGGCATCGGCGCCTCCAAGATAGGGGAACCGCGACCGGCCCTGATACGCGCGCCAGAGGACAGAACTCTGGACGGCAGTGTTGAACAGGTTGGGATTGATGAAGTTTCCGATGTCGTCGATGAAGAGTGCTTGCTTGAGATTTTCGAGTGCTCGGTCATAGAGCCAGGCCCCAACTGATCCCTCCACCATGCGTCCATCGAAGTAGGCCAGTTCTTCGGCCCCGGGGACCTCGGCCGCGAGCCGTCGGGCGATGGGCAAGAACTTGACGAGGCTCTCCTTGTCGACCATGGCCGCCATCCGGACCGCTTCCTCCAGATGGGTCGGGCTCAGACGGCCCGAGGGGAGCTGGGCGGCCAGCACCTCGACCCGGTGGGGCGACCCCCAAAAGGGAGTATCCAGGTTCTCAAAGGCGCGGACCGGTTTGTTGTTCCAGTTCACCAGGAGCCCGCCGGTCGGGTTCACGATTCGGAGGGATTCGGCCATCGGCGTGAGCCTTCGCCATGCGCCCTCGGGGCCGCCGGGGATCGGCAAGCGCGGGTCCCAGCCATCTTGTCTCACCGGCCAGAGTCCGCAGTAGGCCCAGCCGATCTCTTTGCGGGTTGCAAAGAACAGGTTGAAATTCAGGCTGATCTTCGTCGCCCCAGCCAGGAGCTCTTGGGCCGTTTTGGCTTCGTAAAGGTCATAGACGTGTTGCCAAGAGTCAAGCTCGCGTCCGTCGCAGGCGCGGCGTATGGCAAAGAGAGCCTTGTTGCCCCGGCTGTGCAGCATCACCGGCAGGCCGCCCGCCCGCTGGCGGGTTACCGGAGTGGGGTCGGCCCCTTTCACGTTGATCGTTTCATTCAGAGTCTGGATCGGCTTCCAGGTGGAGCCATCTTGGTATTGGCTCTCTCCGTCGGTCGGGAACCACACCACGTCGCTGACATCGGCAACCCCAGTAGTCAGCCCCCAGGCGATGTGGGGGGTCGAGCCGATCACCACCACCGGAACCCCAGGGACGTTGATGCCCGCCACCTGCAGGGCCGGAGAGTCGATGACGACCTCATGGATCACGGCCGGGCTGGGATGACCCATCTGGGGGCCGCTGAGGAGGATGGGGGTCCCGGTCGCGCTGCGCTCGGCTCCGACTGCGATGGCGTAACTGCCGAGCTTGGACGGCGCCCCTACCTGCATCGCCAGCGCGGCTTGGCTCTCGCCCTGAGAAAGCTGGAGCGCGGGCATGAGTTCAAGCAAGCCAAGTTTGGGAAGGCTCGCAAGATGCCGCTCCGAATCAGCCCGGGTGAACTTGGGAAAGAGAAGCGCAGAGACCTTGCTTTCGTCTGCGACGGGCAGGGTAGTCGGCGAATCGGGTTCGTTCTGCCAGGCCAGATCGTCCACGACATCCCAGACCCGGTCCTTCGCCTTTTGACCTTGCAGGTATCCCATCGCGGCAAGATGGGTGAGTTCGAGGCCCCCGGTCGATCCGAATCGCCGGGCCATCATGACGGCGATCGCGGCGCTGTCGGTAACAGTCCAGGGGCGGGGATCCTTGCCCTCATAACCGGCGGGCAGGGTGCCGGCGGCCTTGCGCGCAGCGATCTGTCGATTCACCCCGTCCGCGTAGCTTTGCCAGGCCGCCTTGGTTCGGGGCTGCAGAGCCATGAACTGGGCGGTCAGTTCTTCGGGCGTGGGACTGGTCCGGCGGGCATCTTGGTCGGCCTTGATGGCGCTCGGTCCGAGAAGTTCGGCGCTGGTGCCCAGAGCCACGCGCCGGCTCATCTCCATCTGCCAGAGCCGGTCTTCGGCCACCGCGTAGCCGAATTCTTCAAAGACTCCCTCCCAGCTTTGGGCCCGGATGCTCGGGACGCCATAGGGGTCGCGGGGGATCGGGGTTTGGAGCAAAAGGGCGAAACAGAGCGCGGAGATCACGCCCTATTTTGCCCCGAAAATCTGCCGGTTACGGCAAGGTTCTGCGATATCCGCTGATCGCGCGGCTCGACCCGCCGGTGAGCTTTTTGTAAACCAAGTAAACGCCGCCCGCGACCAGGGCGAAGAAAGCGAGCTTGAAGGCGATTCCAATCAAGAGGCCGGTCACCCAGAGGGCAACCCTCACCCCGATGACTACGGCGACCACAAAGAGCACGACCTTGAGGATTTTTTCCATCTTGATACTGGATACTCCCTCCCGCCCAGAAAGGGTTCACCCATGGGACCTTGGACCCTTGTCCGAACTTCTTGAACCGTGCAAGGGAGAAGGTCTCTGCTTCCCATCGCCACCTGCGTAGAATAGATCAGCAATGCCTGCGATTCCGATTCTGCGCGCCGAGAGGCGGGTCCCCGATCTGCTCCAGATCGATGCCGCCGCCGTGGCCGAGTGGCTCGTCCAGTTCCTCCGCTATGAGTGCACCCACCGGCGCAAGATCACCAAGGCGATCCTGGGGCTGAGCGGGGGCGTCGATTCGGCCGTCAGTACCTACCTCGCAGCCCGAGCCTTTGGCCCCGAAAACGTCTTCGTCTTCCGGATGCCCTACAAGATCAGCTCCAGCGAGAGCCTGGACCACGCCCAACTGGTCATCGACGATCTGAAGATCCCAGCCTGGACCATCGACATCACCCCGATGGTGGATGGTTATCTGAACCAAGAAGAGGAAACCCCAAGCCCGACAAGAATCGGCAACGTCTGCGCCCGGTGCCGGATCAATATCCTCTTCGACCAATCGGCCAAGTTCGGCGGGCTCCCGATCGGAACGGGCAACAAGACCGAGCGGCTCTTTGGCTATTACACCTGGCACGCCGACGATGCCCCGCCGATCAACCCACTGGGCGATCTCTACAAGACTCAGGTCTGGGAGCTGGCCCGCTACCTTGGCGTGCCCGAAGTGATCATCGAGAAGCCCGCCACCGCCGACCTGGTGAAAGGCCAAACCGACGAGGGCGATTTCGGGATCACCTACGTCAAGGCCGACCGGATCCTAGCCTTCCTTACCCAGGGATATAGCCAAGAGAAGCTGGTAGAGATGGGGTTTGATGCGGGCGAGGTGGCCTTGGTCTTCAAGCGGGTGGAAGGCACCCACTGGAAGCGCCGAGGGCCGACCGTCGCGATGCTGAGCGATACGGCCATCGGCGAATTCTATCTGCGCCCAGTCGATTACTGACCGGACTTCATGGCCGGGTTTTGCCCGATACTCAGAGTCACTTTGAACTCTTCGATCAGCGGGTCCAGCGATTCCCACGGATAGTTGATCGGGTCGTTTTTGCGGCCCGGAGGAACGGCAATGAACTCGTGGCTGACGATCTGGACAACTTCTTTGTGCCGATAGCGCATCAGGGTCCGGCAGAGTCGGAAGACGGCCTCGACCTGCTCGGGTGGGTAGGGCTCGCTCCCGTCGCCTTTGTTCACGATCTCGATGCCGACGCTGTAGTTGTTGACGTTCTCGATCCCGCGCTTATCGACCGATCTGCCCGCATGCCAGGCCCGGTGATAGGTGCTGACGTGTTGAACGATGCTGCCATCTTTCCCCACCGTGTAGTGGGCGCTGACCTGGCTCTCGGGCATGTTGAACCACTTGATCACGCCCTCGATGTTGCTGCTGGCGGTGTGGTGCAACACGATGGTGTCGATCTTGGTGCCAGGTGGGCGGATATTGAAGTGGGGCGAGCCGACCCAAGCGACGTTGTTCCGACCCGGAAGCTGCACTGCCGGAGCGGGGAGGTTGTCGAGCGGATTCATCTGCTGACCCAGGAGGGCCAAAAGGGGCAAGAAACCGACCATGCTCCTACTCTAGCACCATTTCGAGGGTTTGCCAAACCCGCTCCAACGGGATCGTCTCGACGCTGGCCTTGGGTTCGGCCACGATCGGGTGCAAGTTAGGGTAGGGCGGAGCCCAAAGCCGGTGGATCCCCTCGCGGAAGAGGCCGATCACCGGTCGGCCACCGGCCACCGCCAAGTGCATGATGCCGTTATCGAGGGTGAGGACGGTGCTATGGCCCAAGAGGTCGGCGACTTGAGGAAGGCTCAGTTTGCCGCGGAGATCTTGGACATGGCCCGAGGCGATGAGTTGCTCGTCGAGCTCCGCGCCGCGCCAAAACTGGGCGTTGGCCTTGGGGGCGGCGCCGACTAGGGCCACCGTCTTGCCGGCAGTGGTCAGTCGCTGGGCGACCTCCAACCAGTGGCGGTGCTGCCAGAGCTTGTTGGGAAGGCTGGCGCTGGTCGAGAAAATCACGTCCGGCGGGTTCAGGTTGCTCGGCTCGGTCGGAACCGCATATCGTGGAATCGGCCCCTCGAAATAGGCGAGACGGCAGAAGATCTCCCCGATGAACCCAGTGGTGAGAAATGGGAAACGCTGGGTCAGGTCGGCCGAAATCCAGCCCGTATCGCGCCAGAGATCGCCCTGAGGGTCGGCGGGGAAGTCCCAATCTCCGCGGTGATCGGGGGCGACGCAAGGGCCGCAGACGTAACCCTCCTCGGCGGGCAACATCCCGGCCAGATATTTGCTTGCGGTGGTGCTCTCCAGGTTCATGACAAAGTCGAACCCGGCCAATTCGGGCAGGCTCCGGGCCTGCCGGGGGTCCATTCCGTGGAAGTCCACGACGGCATCGGTGAGGTGGCTGGCGTGGCTGAGCTCGGCCGCTCGGGATCCGCAGAAAAGGGTGATTGTGGCCTCCGGAGCGGCCTCCCTCAGCTTCTGCAAAACCACAGTACTCAGGACGAAGTTTCCAATGGCGTCATTGGCGATCAGAGCCGCGGATTGGATGCGTTCGAGGGATTGCCCAGTGTAGCGTTGCATCGCCGTCCAAGTGTATCGGATCGCGGGTATCTTGTTTGGGCCGGATGCTGTTTTTGGGTCTAGATTGTGGTGGGACTTCGTCTCGCGCCTTGGGCGTGGATGGGTCCGGACACACCCACTATCAGGGCCAAAGTGGAGCCGCCAATTGGGCGACCACCGACCGAGCCACTCTCCAGCGCCATCTTGCCGAAGCGCTCGAAGGATGTCCGACCCCCGATGCCGTCGCCGTGTGCATGGCCGGGATCCTCACCGAAGAAGACGCCGATGCCGTCGCCCGACTCCTCCACGACCGATTTGGAGAGGTGCGAGTGGCCGTCTATCCCGACTACCGAGCCCTTGTTCCGCTGGCTCCCGAAGCATGTGCCTACCTCATCGCTGGAACCGGAACGTTGCTCTTCACCACACGGGGATCAGAATTGCTCAAGAGCTACGCCAACGGTGCCCTGATTGGCGATGAAGGCTCGGTAATGGACCTTGGCCGTCGGGCGCTGCGCGCCTATGACCAGGGAGCCGAGTCACTTGGCCCGATTCTTGCCGAAGTCTATGGTACGGCGGACCTCGGGGCGATCATCCCCTCGATCTATCGATCCGAGAGTCCCGCCGGCCAACTCGCCCGACTCGGACCCGCGCTTGGTCGAGCCCTCGATTCCGGTCACTCCGAAGGAGCTTTGGTCGTCCAAGAGACGCTTTTTTCCCTCGCTCGGAACGTATCCCGATACCTCGACCGTTGGAAAGTTGGGGGCAGCGAAGCCCCTCTTGCCGTTACTGGTGGACTCTGGAGCATTTCTGACCAAATCTTGCCGATGTTCAAAGAAGCATTAAACGAAGTTGCCAAAGACCGCTTGTCCGTCAAAGTGATCAAGAATGCCCCTATCGAGGGCGCCGTTCTACTAGCAAAGGAGCTAATGAATTGAGTACCGAAGCCCGTAATCCCCGCTCGTTTGGCCTCGACAAGATGTCGGCCCAAGAGATCGTCCGCTTGATGAATGAAGAGGAGCAAACCGTGATTCGGGCGCTCCAGGCCGCCGAAGTGGGGCTCGCTCAAGCGGCAGAAAAAGCCGCTGAGGCTTTCCGAGGGGGACACCGAGTGATCTATGTCGGGGCTGGGACTAGCGGAAGAATTGCGACGATGGACGCGGCCGAAATGCCCCCCACCTTTGGCATCGAATCCGATCGATTTATCGCCCTGCATGCCGGTGGGGCCCAAGCGCAGAGTCAGGCCATCGAGGATGCCGAGGACAGCGAAGTCGCTGCCATTCAGGATCTGAACGAAGCCGCCGCTGCGCGCGGGGACGTCGTGATCGGTCTGGCAGCTTCGGGGCGCACCCCCTACGTGCTTGGCGCGATTCGACACGCAAAGCAAAAAGGGATCTGGACCTGCGGGATCGCCAACAACCCCCACTCACCGCTTCTCAGCGAGGCGGATTTGGGCGTTCTGCTCGAGACGGGCCCCGAGGTCCTGACCGGGAGCACCCGGCTCAAGGCCGGTACGGCGCAGAAGCTCGCGCTCAACCGGATCTCGACCGCCGCAATGGTCCTGAGCGGAAAGGTCATCGAGAATCTGATGGTTGACGTCAAGGCCAAGAACCACAAGCTGAAGGAGCGATGCGTTCGGATCGTTCGCGATCTGACCACCGCCACCGAAGACGAGGCTCGGCAAGTCCTTGCCAGCAACGGCTGGAGTGTCCGCCAAGCCCTTGACCACCTGAAAGCTACGGCTGGACGTTGATGGACCTGACCCGCGCCGTCCTCGGTGCTGGTGGGGATCCAGATCGGGTCGGTGTCAGCGTGTCCCGAGCGGGCCACTTTTTTGGCCTCCGATCGGAGGTCGCGTTCTATCCTGCGAGCGTGTGCAAGCTCTTTTGGTATCGCTATGCGGTAGATCTGGGCTACATCTCGCCGTCGCGGGCAGAGTCTCCGGGGGAAGGTTTTCCCCCGGAGACGAGGGAGTGGCCTTGGGCGGGACGGCGAGCTTTTGCCGACTTGGATCGAGCCTTGAAAGCGATGATTCAAGAATCCGACAACGATGCGACCAGCTACGTGATCGATGTTCTCTCGGGGACGACAAGTGGCCCTGAACTCGATGGCGATGAGCTTGAGGAGTACCTCCGTCGGCGAAGTCAGATCGATACCTATTCCTCGGCGCAGTTTGGCGAACCGATCCGGATGGCGAACAAGACGTTCGAGTTTGGTCCCTACGGAAGGGAGTCCCAACTGCGGGCTTTGGGTTCGAACTTCTGCACGCCGATTCAGGCGGTTCGATGTTTGCAGAGTTTCTTCGCCACCTCAGATGGAGGGGAGTTGCTTCAGCGCGTCACTGGGGAAGGGAACGGTCAAGCGGACCAGTTTATCGGAGCCGCTCTACCCGCGGGAACCAGGCTTTGGAGCAAGGCCGGCTGGACCAGTCGCGTTCGGCACGATGTCGCCCGGTTTGAGGTCGATGGGGATGTTTGGGATCTCGCTCTCTTTACCGAAGGCGCCAGCGATGACGAGGGCCTGATCGGGCGGATCGCCGGTCAGATTCTGGAGGGTTTGTGAGAGAGGGGATAGGACTTTTAGGACCTATCTCAATCTACAACCTCAGGAATTCAACGCCCCGTTCGTGCTCTCGATCCAGCGCAGGACCAGCATAAACGCCACCGTCGAAGCCAAGGAGAAGAAGACAATGAAGACCGTCAGGCGCATCAGGGGTAGACCCACCCGCCGGGCGAACCGGTCTTGGCGGGCGATGTTTTGCCGGGCCGCCTCTTGCATCCGAGGCGGGAGCCAGCCGTAACTGGCCCTCTGAATGCGGCGCATCCAAGGGCGGCGCATCAGCCAGAGCATTGCGGCCCACAGCCGCCGGGCAAAGTAGTCGATCATCGCGAGTTTCAGAGATCCGGGATAATGGTTCCATGGCGGGCGCCTGGGACCTTAAGCTCTTCTACGCGATCAACGGCTGGCCTGATTGGCTAAACCCCCTGATGCAGTTTATGAGCAAGGGCTCCGATAGCTGGCCCGTGCGGATCATTCTCTTCGGAATCTTGGTCTATCTCGTCCGTCGACCCGAAACCCGGGTCGGAGGAATCGTGGCCGGCCTCGGCTGGATCGTCGCCAACGCCATCACTGACCTCATCAAGGACGGCTGGCCCTACCCGCGGCCGGGGAATGTCGTTGAGGACGCCATCATTCGGGTGGGGATGAGCCAAAGTGCAGGGACGGCGAGCGCCCACAGTGCCAACATGGCCTTCGTCGCCGTCGCCTTTGTGCTCTGGTTTGGCTGGCGCTGGTCGGCTTGGATCCCGGTTGCTCTTTTGGTGGGGCTCAGCCGGGTCTATGTGGCCGCGCACTATCCCAGTCAGGTGCTTTTGGGCTGGCTCGTCGGCGGGCTTACGGCGGCGGCGCTCTCCCTGGGGATCCAGTGGGAACTCCGCCGCCGCGGTTATCAGCTAGTCAATGGAAAGGTTTTGCGTCAAGTCGACGCTGCCTAGAGTCTCGATCGACCGGCCATCGACGAGGATCCGCATGAACCGAGTTCCTTCGAACTGCTTCAGGGTTTCACTCAGGCCATTGATCAGAGTTCGCTCGTCATCGGTGCCATAGGTCCGATCAAAGGCGCTGCTGAAGTCAAGGGTCATGACTCCTTTTTCGAGCCGTGCGCTCTTGAGAACCGCGTCCTCAGGAACAATTTGCGTATCCTTCAGAAACTTGTTGACGGCAATCACCACGGGGTCGCCGCCTTGGGGAACCTTGACGTCCTCCTTGTCGAAGGTGAGGTCCTCGTCCTGATAGACCGGTTTGACGACTTGGACTTGCCCCGGTTTTTTGGTGGCAATCTTTTCCCCTGCGGGCGTCACGGCGCGGTCATTCCTGCGCTCAGATTCGGGCACCGTGTTGGCACTTGGGTTCAGCTTGACGTAGGCATAGACTCCACCGAAAACTGCGGAGCCGGCGAGAATGAGCAGCCATGCGGCTTGCTTTCCGCCTTTACGGGCGGTCTGGGTTCGCTTTGACATCTCCGAGAAACACTCTAATTCCTTGCGAAATCGCCTTGGCGATCTCCGCTTGCCATTCCGGGCGGACCATTAAGGACCGGTCCCGGTCGTTGTTGATAAAGCCGAGTTCGCATAGAACGCCCGGCATGGTCGTATTCCGTAAGACGGCAAATCCGGTCTTGTGGATGCGTTTGTCGCTCATGGGGGCCCACTCGCGCAGCTGGCTGACCCGCACCACGGCCTCGTTGATGCACTGAGCCAGGAGCTTGCCCATCGTCGAGCCGCCGTGGTAGAAGATGATCACGCCGCTGGCCGTGTTGGCCACCCTATTGCTATTGACGTGGACGCTGACAAAGAGGTCCGCGCGCGATCGATTGGCCAGGTCCGAACGCGCCGTGAGCGTGGGGTAGGTGTCGTCGTTGCGGGTCAGGATGACCGTGGCTCCGCCCGCCGTCAGTTCATCCGCCATGCGGCGCGAAATGGCCAAAACCAAATTCTTTTCAAAGAGTTTTTTGTCTGGACCCACCGCCCCCGAATCCTTGCCTCCGTGACCCGGATCGATCACGATGACCTTGCCTCGCAGGGTGCCGTCCGCCGAACGAGGTCGTACGAGGAGGACATTGAGGCTCGATGCAGTGGCATCCACCTGAACCCCGAAGGGTTGGGCGGTTTGGATCTGGATTCGAGAAATCCCCGATCGATCAGCTTCGGTGGTGAGTTGTTCGATCCCTTCGGCCAGTTTTCCTTGCGAACCGGGTTGCTCTGGGCGGCTCCTCGGCGCGGTGATCTCGATGGAAGTCGAGGAGTTTTGGGTGACGCTGGCCCCGTTGGGAAGGCGGCCACTCAGAGGAAACTGGAGCAGGATATTGCCGTTGAGTTGGCGGGTGACTCTGGGGGCCCCCAGCCGAATCAGGCCTTCCAGGGTCGGCTCGGCCGGTTCGGAGTCCACCGTATGCCCCGCGGGAGTTGTCTCGGTCACCGAGGCGGCATCTTCTTTAGGCTGATCGTGGTCATCCCGAATGATGATCACGCCGCTACCGTTCGATACTGGCGTGGTCGGGGGATTCTTTTTGACGACGGGGGTTGGTTCGGGATCCACCTTGAGAGCCACCGACCCGGTCGAGATCTCCCAAGCCTTTCCGGCCACCAGACGCGGGATGCTCACCCGGTCGATGCCCTCGGCCTCGACAACCAGCCGAAGCGTCGTCCGGGTGTATTGACCAATCCGGACTCCCTCCGCCAGTCTCAGTTTGCGGGCCGGATCCATTGAAACGCCTTCGAGATCGACGACCAAGCGAGACGGATTGCTCATTTGGCGCAGGCTCACTTTGGCGTCGAGGGTGCTGGCGAGAAGAATCGCGTTGTTGCGAATCTCGAGCTTGGCGAGGTCCCCGGTCACGATGAATTCGTCGGTCCCCGGAGTCCAGGCGCCGCGAGCTTCGAGCTCGCGGAGAAGGTCCTGGAGGCTAACAAGCCGTTGTCCATCAACTTGTCGAGCGGGAACTTCGACGACGCGGCCTTCGGCCCGGACGGAGGCCTTATCTCGGTTGAATTGGACCCGCCAACCAACCTGACTCAGGCCTTCGGGAGAGGCCATCGCCTCTCTTCCGACCCTGAAAAATCCGCGCTCAAATGTTCCCTGATGGGTGAAGGTTACGGTCGCAGGGCGCAAATCCGCCGCGACTGCCGCCGCCATCGCCATCCATGGTCCCAGAGCCAGCAAGCATATCCTCATAGTGGTTAGCTACGGAGTCTAGCCGTTTCTTGCTCCCAATTCCTAGTGTTTTTGTCGTCTCTTTGGAGGACGGGTACAATCCGATTCCGTTCGGGCGGTTAGCTCAGTTGGTAGAGCGCCTCGCTTACACCGAGGATGTCGGGGGTTCGAGCCCCTCACCGCCCACCATCAGCCTTCTTGAAAACATCTTCCAACGTCTCCGCTTGGTCCCACTCGTGAAACCCTTCGGGTACCTCCATGCCTGGGTAGTACGAGAGAAACAGAGCGAGCCGCCTAGCCTTCTCTTCAATGGCCGGGTCTCTCAGTTTTCGTAAGGCATTGTACGGCTTGTCGTTGGTAATCGACTCTTCGAAAAGAGCCTGTTCTAGGTTTTTGTACGCGACAGTATGCTTCACACGAACCTTTGATCGTGCTTCTTCTACAGCATCCTTGATCGAGTTGTTTGCGGTCCAAGCCGGATTTGCCCTCCCGTTCACTGCTTCTTCTTGATCGAGGTCGTGCAAGACCGTAAAGGGCGCCCCGAAGTGAGTCAGCAGCCGAATCAGCAATGGAATCGTACTCTTGCCGCCTGCATTGACTACAAGGATATTGTCATTTACGCCGACCTTCTTGAACATCTCGCGAAGGACAGTGACCTCAGTATCCCCTTCTACAATGAGAGTCTGCCTGGCAAAGAACATCTCCGCTAAATGAGGGTTGAATACGTTCAGCGCCCTCAGTGATTCCCGATCATCATCTGAGAACTGCATCCGATCGGAACGAAAAATCGTCGTACCGGATATCTTACCATCCGCTCTTTTCTCTACTCGAACAATCGTTGTATTATCCTTTTCTAGTGAGATAAGCGAAGGATGGTGCGTGGTAATCATTACTTGCCATCCTGGAGTATCTGCAATACTGTATAGTGACTCCCTTACATGCCTTACGGCAGATGGGTGGAGACAGAGTTCGGGCTCATCTAGTAAAAGGAGTGAGGCCGTGGATGCTGATGACTCCCCCTTTTTGGAAGATCGAGACCGTTTAAGATCCGGAAATTCCTGAGCAAGGCGCGCGACGATCCAGATGAGCGACCTTCGAGTTCCGGATCCTTGCTTCGCCTCCATCCCCTGATGACCGTCCTCCGCGCCTATTCGAAGAATTGGCGGGTTAGAGACAAAGCTGATTGCCTTCTCGGGATCGGGGTCAGGGAATTGAAACTTTACAGTCTGCCCTGGGAAAATAGATGAAACAGCATCAGAAAGCTTCTCTGAAAGTTGATCAATATCCGATTGGGCTGACGCAATGAGTTGTTCTTCATACGTGCGGAGTTTTTCTAGTAACTCGGAACGGGGGCTAGAGCTTTCTTCGTCACCCTTGATCTGATTGAGGATTGCTTTTGCCACGTAGTCTTGAAGAATATGTGCCTGTTTCTCCGGTGAATCGAATGGCCTCAGTCGTATCGGTTCCGGCCTGCCTGACTTTGCCACGTTCGGTGCACCCCAGGGGACTTCGCCGACGAACTCTCCACTAGTGGGGTCCCAGCCCTCTCTTCGAATCCTTTCAGAAAGTTCGTTTGGCCAAATCCAACGTTCTCTTACTAGCTTGTGACCGTCCTCCTCGAAGATCCAGCTTTCGCCTGGAGTGTTATCACCCAGAACTGTGTCAAGAACTATTTCAGGATTGTTTGATAACTCCTCTTTATGATATTGCTGAATGTTTGGTTTGTCGGGGTTGCCCATAATGAATTCATAGGCATCCAAAATCGTGCTCTTCCCGACATTATTTTCGCCGATCAAGATCACTATGTCATCTAGGTCAACGACTACCTCATGCTCACCAATGCATTGAAAGTTTTTGATGGAGAGTCGTCGAAGTCTTGAACCCTCAAGGAGACAGGCATCTCCTTCCGTTGATTTTCTTGCCATGATTCAAAGCATGGCCGAGGTGTAAATAAGAAGTCAAGTGTTACCGCGTCACGCGCCAGCGGCCGACCGGAGCCCAGATGAACTCGGACCGGGCTACGATGGACTTTCGAGGAACGAATCCCCAGAAGCGTCCGTCAAAGGATCCGTTTCGGTTATCCCCCGCAACCAGGTACATACCAGCCGGGATCTTGGCCGCGGGCAGGCTGTTGACCAGTTGCATCTCTTGGACGTTATCGATCGCGTAGTCGGCGAGGATTCCCATGTCGCGGGCATTGGCCCGGAACCCGTCACTGAGCACAGGCATCACTTTGCCCTTGTATTCGACGACCTTAAAGTCGTAGGTCCCGAGGGCTTCATCCGCAGGAACGTCGGTAAAGCGATAGCCCCCCGGAGCGCGCGCGTCAAGTTCGGCCCGAGTGAACGCCTTATAGGGCTCCTCGACTTGCTTGCCGTTGCGATAGAGAACGTTGTCTCGGATCTCGACGATGTCACCAGGGGCACCGATGATCCGCTTGATGTAATCGACGTCCCCTTTCTGACCTTGGGCCGCCAGGACTTCGGGGCGAGGCTTAAATACGATGATGTCCCCGGCCTTGGGGTCGCTCACGCGGTAGACAAATTTGTTGGCCACGATATAGTCGCGGATCTGCAGCGTGTTCAGCATCGAACCCGATGGGATGAAGAACGTCTGGAGGATGAACGGACGGATGACCAGGAAGACGAAAACTCCCGCGTAGACGATGGCGTCTAGCAGCTCGTTGACGAACCGCGTGACTTTGTCCACTCCGGGGCTGATGTAAATCCGCTCGTAGGCGGGGACTGGCTTGAGGAGGGTGTAGTGGAGGATCAGCCGGAGGGCAGTACAAACAGCCACGAACGCCACCACTTGACTGAGGGGCGTTCGTGCGAGTTTATCAACGATTCCCAGCAAACCCTGCTGCTGGTCGGCTTGGGCAAGGAGCTGGAGCGGTGAAAGCATGACTTAGCGTCGCTTTTCTTTGATCCGGGCGTCCTTACCGACCTTATCGCGCAGGTAGTACAGCTTGGCGCGTCGGACCTTACCCTTTCGCATCACCTCAAACTTGGCGATGTTGGGCGAGTGTAGCGGGAACGTTCGCTCAACGCCAATGCCGTTGCTGATCTTGCGGATCGTGATGTTTTCGGCAATGCCGCCATTTTTGCGGGCAATCACCACGCCTTCAAAAATCTGAATGCGCTCCTTGCCACCTTCGCGCACCTTCGTGTGAGCGCGAACGGTATCTCCGGGAGCGATATCGGGCAGGTCGTTCCGAAGGTAAGGCTCGGCGACACTTCGCAGGATCAATTGCTTTGACATGGATCTTATAACCTAAAGCGGGTCGGTGCGTCTTTCGGTTGGGAGCGACGCAAGAAGAGAGTTTAGCAAATTCCGGTCACTTTTTGAAAGGGCCACCTCGTGGACTTTCTCTGGGTTCCTCTTGAGGGTCGCTCGGAACTGCTCTCCACGGCGCCACTTTTCGATCGCGCCATGGTCCCCCGAGAGCAAGACTTCGGGCACCACCCTCCCCTCAAACTCGCGCGGCCGGGTGTATTGCGGATAGCCGAGTAGGCCTTCGCCAGCAAACGAATCGGCCTTCAGACTCTCGGGATCGCCCAATACTCCGGGTAGGGTGCGAGTCACCGCGTCGGCGACAACCAGGGCCGGGAGTTCTCCGCCGGTGAGCACGAAATCCCCCAGACTTAGGATCCGGGTGGCCCACTTCTCTTGGATTCTCTGGTCAATCCCTTCATAGTGGCCACAGACCAAAACCAGATCGGGGCTCGCGGCGAGGGTCGGCACGAGCTCCTGCGTGAATGGATCCCCCCAGGGTTCAAAAAACAGGATCTCTCGGCCTTCGGTCTCGGGCAGAGAGCGCAGGGCGGCATCCAGCGGCTCACACTTCATCACCATCCCCGGTCCACCGCCAAAGGGCCGGTCATCGACCGTTCGGTGGGGATCGGTCGCAAAATCACGGGGGTTGACCGCGTCGAACTGAACGGCCCCCGCCGCCACGGCCCGGGCCAGGATGCTGTGCGCACAAGCCGGAAGCACCATCTCGGGGAACAAGGTCACGAAGTGGATCGAGAGCATGTTTAGGGAAGGGTCAGTTGCGTGAGGCGGGCATCGATCTCGAGCTTTCCGGCCTCGATTCGGGTTCCCAGAATCTCAAGCGGAATGGGGACGTCTTTGGCTTCGAAAATCGGATTTTGGTCCTGGATGCGGTTTTCGATGATCCCTTCCAGCGGCCCCGGGGCGTCCACCGACTCAATCCGCAGATGAATCTCCTTCTGGTCCACGACCTCAAGGCGCAGGATCAAAAGTGCCGTGACTTCGATCAGCACCTTGGCGATCGCGGCGACTTGGATCCGGCCCCCGACGAGTTGGACATCCACACTTCGGACCGGGGGTGGAAGTTTGGGCTGAATAAACGCGGCGAGATCCGCCTCATTCAGCACCGCCACCACACTCGGCGGCTGATCAAACCGAATGGTCTTGCCGAGCTCAGTTTTGGCCGCCTGGACCGAGATCCTCTCGATCTTTAAGCCATTGGGCAAAAGGAGTTGATGGAACTCCAGACGGGCGGAATCGGCGAGAAGGGAATCGCTCATCGCTGGTGAGCGTACCAAGTGCAAGGGTAAGTTCATGAGTATGTGGGCTGCATTGGCACTTTCGGTTATGGCACCGGCGCAAGTCATCGAAGTTCCGCGCGAGTTTCGCGCCGCATGGGTCGCAACGGTCGACAATATCGACTGGCCGAGCAAGCGAGGCTTGACGGTGGACCAACAAAAGGCGGAGCTGAGGAGGATCGTGGATACGGCCGCCGCGCTCAAGCTGAACGCACTGGTCTTCCAGGTTCGTCCACACGCGGACGCAATGTATCAGAGCGAGCTTGAACCCTGGTCAATTTATCTTTCCGGCACGCCCGGTCGAGCTCCCAGCCCCGCTTATGATCCTCTGAAGACGATCATCGAGTTGGCTCATGCCCGAGGGATCCAAATCCATGCCTGGTTCAACCCCTACCGAGCCTGGCACCCGGCGGCCAAGGCGACGGCCAATGCCAGCCATGTCGTCAAAACCCGTCCGCAAGGCGTCCGAGACTACGGAACCTTTAAGTGGATGGACCCGAGTGACCCGTGGGTCCAGAACCGGACCTTGGAGGTCATGAAGGATGTCGTGCGGCGATATGACGTCGATGGGATCCACATCGACGACTATTTCTATCCGTACCCCGTGCGGGCCGACGGAAAATTGGTCGACTTTCCGGACGAGGTCAACTACAAGGCCTATCGGGCCAAGGGTGGAACTCTCGGTCAAGCTGACTGGCGGCGCAAGCAGGTGGACGACATGGTTCAGCGCATCTACACTGAGACCAAGAAGGTGAAGCCCTGGATCCAGTTCGGGATTTCGCCCTTCGGCATCTATCGCCCCGGAGTCCCGGCTGGCATCTCAGCTGGTGTGGACCAATACGATCAGCTCTACGCCGATGCCAAGAAATGGCTGGAGAAAGGCTGGTGCGATTACATGAGTCCACAGCTGTACTGGCCGATTGCCCAACAGCCCCAGAGCTTCCCAGTCCTTCTCAACTGGTGGTTGAGCGTCAACCCCAAGGGCCGACACGTCTGGCCTGGACTCTACACCGGACGGCTGGGTCCCGATAACTGGCCGGTGCAAGAAATCACGGACCAGATCGACCTGACTCGCGAGCGAGGCGCGGATGGACACGTCCACTTCAGCTTTAAGACCTTCCTTCAGAACACGAAGGGGATCAACGAGACCCTGAAGGGCGGACATTACCGCGAGTTTGCTCTGGCCCCAGCTTCGCCCTGGTTAAGTAAGTCTCCGGTCCCGGCTCCTAAGTCCGTCCGCCGGACCGCCGATGGCATCACTTTTGCTGCTCCTGGCAACAATGTCCACTTTGCCGTGGTGTTCAACGACAAAAAAGTCGTCCACATCCAGTCGGCGCGTGCAGGTCGGGTGACTTTGCCAGACAACATTCGGGGACAAAGTGGCTTAGAATATGGGAAATTGGCGTTTGTGGATCGAGCCGGGGTGTTGGGGCCAGCGGTCGAGATTCCTCGATAGTCCTGTTCGCGAGGGAATGACGATGAAGTTGATGAAGATTTGCGCAGGAGCAGCTCTGGCTGCCTTCTCGGTTTTGGGTTGGGCCCAGACCAAGGGTAGCCCTACCGAGAACGCGACGACCAAGTCCGGCGTGAACTTTGGCCGGAATCAGGGAGCTACCTTTGACAACGCCCCGATCATCATTCCCTCGCTGCGTCGCGAGATGCGGGCCGTTTGGGTAGCGACCGTCTTCAACATCGACTGGCCAACCGCGAACAACCAGTCGAATGCGACCCAACAGGCGGGGGTTATTGCGATGCTCGACGCGATGGTGGACGCGAACATGAACGCCGTCTTCCTTCAGGTCCGCAGCCAGGCCTGCGCGCTCTATCAGAGCACCCTCGAACCATGGGCGACTTGTCTGCGCGGGTCGCTCGGTACGGGGCCGAGTCCGGTCTATGATCCCCTCCAGTTTTGGATCATCGAGGCCCGAAAGCGGGGGATTGAGGTCTATGCCTGGTTCAATCCCTACCGCGCTCTGACCAGCAGTTCGACGAATGCCCCCAATCTGCACATCACTAAAGCAAACCCCAGCGCAACTGACGTCTATGGCACGCAGGTCTGGATCGACCCGAGTTCTTCGGTGGGGAGCAATCAATCTCGCAACGTGATTTTGGACGTGGTCACTCGGTATGACATCGACGGAGTGGTCTTCGACGACTACTTCTATCCGTATCCGATCACGAACGTCCCGTATCCCGACGCGGATGCCTATTCGGCCTACACGAGCGGGGGCGGCCAGATGAGCCTTGCCGATTGGCGACGCTCCAACGTCGACAACTTTGTGCAATCGGTTGGCCAGCAAATCAAGGCGATCAAGCCCCACGTCAAGTACGGAATCGGGCCATTCGGGATCTGGCAACCCAACAACCCGCCCGGGGTCGCCGGCTTGAACGCATATGCGAGCTTGTATGCCGACTCTCGCAAGTGGCTTCAACAGGGCTGGGTCGACTTCTTGGCGCCTCAACTCTATTGGCGGATCAGCGCGGCCCAACAGCCCTATGTTGATCTCCTCGAGTGGTGGGCGTCACCTATCCAAAACCCGTTGGGTCGGAACGTCTATGCCAGCAACAACTCGAGCAACCTGCTCGACAACACCTGGCAGGTGAGCGAGATCATCAACCAGGTGAGCGAGACACGGAATGTGGTCGGCGCCTCGGGGAACGTCTTCTATAGCGCCAAGACCATTCGGGACAACACCCAGAGCCTGCGGACCCAGCTGAAGTCCAATCTCTACGCTCAGCCGGCTCTGATCCCACCCCACCCCTGGATCGATAGCGTTGCTCCCTCGCAGGTCACCACGACTTACACCTATTCGCGAGTAAGCGGGACCCATGCGTTCTTCTGGTCGCACCCCGACGGAGTGGCCCCGGCCATCTACGTGACGGCGGCGCTCATCGGAACCACTTGGACGTTCCAGATCCACCCGAGCACCAAGCTGAACATGGTTTATGCGGCCAAGAACAGTGGGAACGCCCTGCGGGTCTTTGGAGTCGCGGCGATGGACCGAAGCGGAAACCTCAGCCCCTGGCGCCAGATTGTCTTGGATCCCAGCGCGATCAGCAACTTCGGTCGGGATTAGCGTTTCGGCAAGCTGACTAGGAACGTGCTGCCCTTGTTGAGTTCGCTCTCGACGGTCACTCGGCCGCCGTGGCTCTCGATGATGTGCTTGACGATGCTCAGGCCGAGTCCGGTGCCCCCGCTGGCTCGGCTTCGGCCCTTATCGACTCGGTAGAACCTCTCGAAGATCCGCGGTTGGTCTTCCAGCGGGATCCCGATCCCGGTATCCGAGATGCTGAGCACCACCTCGTCGGGGGTCTCGTCCACCCGAACGGTCACGCTCCCTTTATTGGTGTAGTTGATTGCGTTCGCGGCCAGATTGAACACAACCTGGGTGAACTGGTTGGCATTGACCGGCGCAATGACGACGTCGGGGCTCGTCAGGATCAGGCTGAGTTCCTTGGCTTCGGCTTGTGATCGAAGCTGGTCAACCACGTTGCGGACGATCTCGACCACGTTGGTGGCCGATTTGGCCACCGGATTGGCCTCGGCGGAGGCGAGGGTTAGTAGGTCATCGGAGATGAGCGTGAGGCGGTCGATTTCGCTGATGATTCTGCCCAGATACCGGGGGCCGAGGGTCTGCATCTCCTCGGGATCGCTATCGGAAAGGATTTCGGCCATCGCCCGGATGGTGGTCATCGGAGTCCGCAGTTCGTGGCTGACGTTTGCGACGAAGTCCCGGCGGACCCGCTCCAACCGGCGCAGGTTCGTGATCTCATAGATGCTCAAAAAGACCCGATCTTCGGAATTGGGGTCGGTCCAGGCTTTGGCCAGGCCGACCCGCTCGTCGGGGTAGCGCAGGACGACTTCGGCATTGATCGGATGGCGCTCTTGGACCGCCTTGAGCACGAGCTGTTCCAGATCGTGGCTGAGCGTGACCTTGAGGATTCCCCTCCCGCGGGGGTCTTCAAACCGGAAGAGCTCGATCGCTTTACGGTTGGCATATTCGACTGCACCCTTGGAATCGCAGAGAAAGATAGCGACATCGAGACCGTCGGCAAGCTCGTCGACCACTTCGCGTTGACGGCGCATTTCGCGCTCGAAGAGTTCACTACGGCGGTTGGCTTGTTCGATCTCGACTTGGGATTCGTGCTGGAGTCGCCGGTTGATGAAGATGAAGAGGGTTCCGGCCACCAGGCCGACGGCGGCAGCCGCGGTTTGGAGGCTTGGATCGCGCCGCAGAACCGAGAGCGCCAGCGTGAGCGCAAGGCAAATCCCCAGGACCGCCCCCAAAACCCACAACACTTGCCGCGCCGTCTTCATCCGCTACTGAGTATGGTAGGTGTATGAAGAAGATTGAGGCCTACCTGCGGCAAAACGCCCTCGAAGAAGTGAAAGCGGCGCTGGAAGCGATCGGTCTGATCGGCATGACCGTCGAGCCGGTGAAGGGCTATGGCCGCCAGCAGGGCCAGACCGACAAGTACCGCGGCAGCACCTACGCCCTCAACCTGATCCCCAAGGTCCGAGTCGTGATCGTGCTGGAAGAGGACATGCTGGAAGCCGCTCTGGAGTGCATCATTCAGGCAGCCCAAACCGGAGAGATCGGCGACGGCAAGATCTTTGTGAGCGACGTGCTCGACGCGATCCGAATCCGCACCGGCGAACGCGGATCTGCCGCGCTTAGCTAGAGGGCGTGGATGTCCGCGCCGCCCGGCCCGGAGCCACTCCCGGGTGGGACCCCCGCCGCCTTCGGCGTCTCCCACCCTCCGCCCCGACCGGCGCGAGAAGTGCTCTGCGAACCCGGGGCTGGGATTACGAGGGGCGCTTGACCGAAATCTTTGATGGATTCACCATCTTGAAGCAGAATCGCTCCATTTGCCTTGGAACTCGGATTCGGGAACGGGATGGCAGTTGGATGACGTTCAAGAGAGATGGGGTGGATATGACGGCTCCGGTGGTGAGCCATTGGACGGGTACAACGACGACGGACATCACTCCGGGGATTGGTCAAAAGGTGGGATCTACCAAGACTTACAACCATAACGGCCTGAAGAACGCCGAGGCGCAGTCGCAATCGGCTTCCGCCCTTAGCTCGACAAGGGTCTATGACGCCTGGGGGGCAGTGGTCTCTTCGACCGGCACCCACACCGGGCGGTTCGGCCACGGCGGGGCGTATGTCTACCAGAGCGACAGCAACAACCCCCAACTCCTCGGCCACCGCGGCTTGGAGAAAAGGATGAGAACTATATCCCACTCTAAACATGTGTTCCACTAGCAGGCCCAGCAGTCCTCAGACACTCTCGGTTAGTGTAATGGTTTGGGGACCCGAGGAAAAGACGATTGATCAGCTCTTCTTCGAGTTTGCATCTCGATTTGAAGAGATAGCGAGGAGAGAAAACGTAGTACAGATTGACCCCCAGGTCGGTCTTCTCATTGTCTGCTCAGGATCGATCAACAGGTTCGAGAAAAGTCGAGTGAAGCGAATCACTTCTTCAAGAAAGTGGAATACCGTGAGAGTAAATTTGGAAATTGGGGAGGACATCAGGTGTCTTTCTATAGCTGAGAAAAGAGAGCAACTTTGCGTCTTGCTTGAAACTGGTTTCTCCAGATTGGAAAAGTGGCTCACTCGGTATCTAGGTGTACAAGAAGATAGTTTTCTTGGTCGTATTGTGCCTCTGGCCTTAGATGATTTCCGTAAAATAGTCCTCACGTTACAATGTTTCATGGGGTCAGACGTGACGATTCGGATACTTTTCCCAACGCGGAGTACTTTTTTGTTTTCAAGAAGCTGTCAGATGCAAGACGGTTTGGAAAGGTTGCCGAGTCCCAGTACGACCTCCTAGCTGTTGTAAGTAATGAACGAAGCGGCGGATTCTGGGTTACGATTCGCCGTCAAGACTTTCGATATATCGATTTACCCGATCTGAAGAGGTTGGAGATGGTAGCGCTCCAGAGTGGTGGAGAGTACGACGGTTGGAGCGCCGATGCGTCTCTCCCCTAGATGCATCCGAGTGAGGCCCAGATCCAGCTTTAACTCGCCCGGTTGTCTCGTTACAGGCTCAGGATCCGGGCGGCGGATTCCATGTCTTTGTCTCCGCGGCCGCTCATGTTGACCAGCACCCGGGTGCCGGGGGCGAAGGCTCCGGATTCGAACAGCGGGGCGAACGCGTGGGCGGTCTCGAAGGCCGGGATCAGCCCTTCTAGCTGAGCCACCCGCCGAAAGGCCGAAAGAGCCGCCTCGTCCGTCACGGCGCGGTATTGGACCCGGCCCGAATCCTTTAGGAAGCTGTGCTCGGCCCCCACTCCGGGATAATCCAGCCCCGCCGAGACCGAGTGGGTTCCGATCACCTGGCCCTCTTCGTCTTGCATCAGATAGCTATAGCTGCCATGCAGCACTCCCGGCGAACCGGCGCTGAGCGGGGCCGCGTGCTGGCCCGAATCCAGCCCATGTCCGCCCGCTTCAAGCCCGACCAGCCGAACTTCGAGATCCTCCACAAAGCCGGCAAAGAAGCCGATCGCATTGCTGCCCCCGCCGACGCAGGCCAGGCCGACCTCGGGCAAACGGCCATAGCGTTCGAAATACTGTTGGCGAGACTCGATACCGATAACCGACTGAAACTCGCGGACCATATACGGATAGGGGTGGGGTCCGGCGGCGGTGCCGATGATGTAGTGGGTATCGGCGACGTTGGTGACCCAGTCTCGCATGGCCTCATTGAGGGCGTCTTTGAGGGTGCGGGTCCCGCTGCTCACGGCGTTCACCTTGGCCCCAAGCAGCTTCATCCGGAAAACATTGAGCTGCTGCCGGGCGCAGTCTTCTTCGCCCATATAAACCTCGCACTCGAGGCCGAAGAGCGCGCAGACGGTGGCGGTGGCGACGCCGTGTTGGCCGGCTCCCGTTTCGGCGATGATCCGCTTTTTGCCCATTCGCCGGGCGAGAAGGCACTGGCCGAGCGCGTTGTTGATCTTGTGGGCCCCGGTGTGGTTCAGATCTTCGCGCTTGATCACGACGTGATAACCGGTCTCTTGGCTCAGGCGCTTGGCTTCGGTCAGTGGGGTGGGGCGTCCGACGTATTCGCGGAGGAGTTGTTCAAATTCGGCCCGAAACTCCGGCTCGGCCCAGGCTTTATTGAACTCCGCCTCCAGCTGATCGAGGGCAGGGTTGAGCGTTTCGGGGACAAAGCGTCCGCCATAAGCACCAAAGCGTCCACGGGCGTCGGGTTTTGTGGGCATGCACCTAGAGTCTACTGCGCGCGCGACCTTGGGCTTTCGGTAAAGGTTGTGGCTTTGGTGACAATCGACCCCGAACCGCCAAAATAACGGGGTCGATGGACGAACGACTCTTTAGCGAAGACGCCTCTCACCGGGTGGATGAGACCTGGCAGCGGATGCCGATCGGACCCATGGATCTGGAACTCGGGGGCCACTTGCCGGAGGTCGAGATTGCCTATGAGACCTGGGGAACGCTTTCGTCCTCCCGGGATAACGCGGTGTTGGTATGCCATGCCTTGAGCGGGGATAGCCACGCGGTGGGTTGGTGGAGTGCGCTGGTCGGACCGGGAAAGGCGATCGATACCGACCGGTACTTCGTGATCGGCTCGAACGTTTTGGGGGGATGCCGGGGTTCGACTGGACCAGGGAGTGCGGTTTCGGTCGCCGCACGGCCCGGAGGCCAATCCCCCGGAAGGGGCCCCGACGCTTCGCGTCGCCCTTCCGCCCGCCTCCGTGCGGAGACCGAAACCGCACTCCGCATCGGGAGCAGCTTCCCCCAGATCACCGTAGGCGACATGGTCACGGCCCAAGAAAAGCTTCTGGCCGCGCTGGGCGTCGGGCGGCTCTGGCTCGCCTGCGGCGGAAGCATGGGCGGGATGCAGGCGCTCGAATGGGCTCGCCGGGATTCCTGCGACCGGGCCTGGATCACGGCCAGCGCTCCGGCCCACAGCGCCATGCAGATCGCGTTCAATGAGGTCGCTCGCCAGGCGATCTTTGCCGACCCGGCCTGGCAAGGCGGGGATTATGAAGTCGGGGCCGGTCCCGACCGGGGGCTTGCGGTCGCGAGGATGGCCGGGCATCTGAGCTATCTCAGCGAGGCCGCGTTTGAAGCCAAGTTCGGGCGACGCCGGCAGCCCGAAGCACCCGAAGTGTTCCAAGTCGAGAGCTACCTAAGGTATCAGGGCAAGAAGTTCACAACCCGGTTCGACGCAGGGTCGCTGGTGGCCTTGACCGAGGCGATCGACCGCTATGAGTGCACCTCGCTGGCGGGCTCGCGGACGCGATTTTTGGTGACTTCTTTTTCTTCGGACTGGCTTTACCCGCCGCATCAGTCGCGGGCGTTGGCCCAGATAGCGCGGGAGGCCGGATGCGCCGTCGAAGACCATGACATCGACCTCCCCTACGGCCACGACGCGTTTCTGCTCGATGACCAAATCCAAGCCGGACTGGTGCATGCGTGGTTGTGTAGCTAAGGCTTTTTGCCAATCAGTTGATCATGTAAATCGTGAATGACCGTATTAGGGCCGAGGCCCCTGGGAAGAATCGCCGTCATTTTGCCTTGCTGCTTTGCGGAGTCAATGACGGATTTGTAACTGTGTCTGGACCACCGAATGAGCATACAGACAAGATCCGCTCGGGCCACGTCAGCGGCGAAGAATGATGGGTTAGTCTTGTCCTCTGAATCGGGCCATAGGAGTTCTTTAAGGTCAAGCCGTTTTCGGATGTCTTCTTTGCGATCTTTTTGGCCCTTGTTCCCGCCTACAAACAAGACAGTTTTGCCCGAGAGGAGTTTTTTAAGATCTTCAGCCCGAAGATCGGCTTCTTGGTTTGTGACATGATCATAGTCCGCAAACTCTTGGCCAGTGTGATGAATCACGTTATGTTCTTTGGCAACGGCGTCTAAGGTCCGGGCTAATTTCGGTCTGTTGAGATCCCTAAGAGGGCCAAGAAATGGGAGGATGTGACGGACAAGGGTTTTGTCAGTCGGGCGCACCTTGAGATCTAGAAGAGATTCGATCTGTGCCGCGAGTTCTTCTATGAACGACTCGCTTTCATTGGGTGCTTGCCGGATGAAAACGTCGAGGCCCTCCAGGGCGTTTCTCACCTGCGATTGGCGTTTAACGGTGGCCTTGGCCTCCTCGATCCGCGCGTGCGACTCGGATAGCTTGGTGGCAATTTCAAGGGCAGTAGCTTTCTGTAAATTCTTGACTTGCATAAGTGGCACCCTGACTTCCCAGCACTTTGTTAGCTCATGAATCGTGCGTTTCACTTCCCGTTGAACATCATCCCAGACGTCCAATCCACGTTGATCAATCACCCAATCCATGAAGAGTGTCAGATGCGCACATGCTTCGATCAACCGGGAGCGGTCATTTCCCGAGAAGACCGTGCCCTCGATCATAAGAAGTCCTAACTGAGCCTCGCGCAGCGAGAAGTAGGCTTGGCTTAGTTCGAGCCAGACCTCAGGGCTATGCGAGCGGCTCCGGCTAAAGGCGAAGAACGGTGCGCCGCCTGTACTTTCGTTGAAAATTCGGTTGTAGTATCGGAATTCCTCTTCGAAGAGTTCAAAGGGCTCATCATCCATCTGTTGGAAGGCTCGAATTCCGCAGACCAGACGCTTCCAGTCTGTGAGGTCTGACCCCTCGAGTTTGCGCGGATTCGATCTCATTTCTTGGCTCGCGGCAAAGATCGCCTCTCGAAGATGGCCAATCAGGACACGAAGTTGGCGCTCGGCCTCCTGTTCTGCTTCGGACAACTCTTGTGGCTCGTCATGGACGGACAGCTCTTGGACATCAAATTGATTGTCGGGGGTCTCGGCGCCATGGGGCTCCGGAGCGGCCTCTAACACCGGTGGTGAGCTGACCGGAGTCAGATCCGCTTCTGACATGTCCTCGTCTCCACGAAAGGGCGAATCCGGGGTTGACGGAGCTAATCCCAGAGTTTCGAACTCTTCTTTCGGAGAATCCTCGCACAGACTTCGAATTCCCGAAAGCAACCCATCCGCATCCCGTAAGTGTTCCAGGGTTCTTTGTGCCTCGTCATAGTGGCCCTGTTGGATCAAGTCTATTGAACCTGCTTTGCTTTGGTCAATCTCGGCCGCGAGTTCCACAGCAAGGTCCGCTAGCCGACTTAGATACCGATTTTTGAGATCCATGTTTTCTTTTATACTTCTATCCGCGTGAAGGTGTGCTGCAGGTGAATTCTTGCTCCCGAAGCGGACTGGTGAGCCAGGTTGGAAAGAACTTAGGACAAATTGGTGCATCCTGTCTGAAATCTATTGATTGAGCACCTTGGTCTTCAACGGTTTTCGCCGTAAAGTACGGGCAAAGCCGACGGAGAACTCCGAAATCCATGCGCCCCTGTTGTCCTCAACGAAGAGCCTTCACCCTGATCGAACTCTTGGTCGTGATTGCCATCATCGCGATCCTCGCCGCCATCCTCTTTCCCGTTTTTGCCCAGGCTAAGCAGGCGGCCAAGGCGACGAACTCCATCAGCAACGCCCGCAACTTGGCCCTGGCGCACCAACTCTATAGCGGGGACCACAACGACTTCACGGTTCCGGCTGCGACTTGGAATGGCGCAGCAGACCCGATCCGGATTGCGACCGGAGTCGCCACCTTCAGCACGTGGCTTTGGCAGCTTTTTCCCTACGCCAAGAACACCGATATCGCGTTTGATCCGCTCGGTCCCGGAGTGGTGAGGGCTCCCGGATTTCCCGACGCTGTCATGGCCAGTGTTCGCATGAGCTACGGTTACAACCAGGTCTACATGAGCTACTGGGACGGAACCGGTACCCCGTCGCGGACCATCAGTAGCGGACAGGTGGCCGAGCCCGCGGCGACGGTTGTCTTCACGGGAATGTGCCACCCGGGAGAGCTTGGCCCTGGTTTTCTAAGGACTCCGTTCGGAAACGTCTTCTACTATCTTCAGTACACCAATCCCAACCCGGCGGTGGATCGCGGTCCGGTGGGGCAGACCATCGTGTATCCGGTGGCTTGGGACGAGGAGAATTATGGAGTCAGCAACATGTGGGGCGACGGGGCCAGCGGATTCACGGGCAAGACCTTCGAGTCTGGGCGGTTCACCGGCCGAGTCGCCTTCAGAAATCGAGGGAAAACTCCGGTCGTTTTCCTTGATGGCCACGTGAAGATGATGGGGGTCCAAGAGCTTGCGGCGGGGACGGACTTCAACTTGGAGTATCAGATCAACCCGCCCGAGGATGAAGAAGGTGACGACGACTGGACGCCCAAGCTCATCGATAAATCGAAGTACCTCTGGGATCTTGAGTAAGTCCTGCGGAGGGTAGCCTACTGGGCATGGCTCTCATGGGTGCGCTCCTGCTGGCAGTGGCGAACAGCTCAACTGCCCACCTGACCCTTCCGGTCGTCGATTTTGTTCCGGGCCAGGCCTGGGAGAGGGAGCTTGAACTCCCCATGCCGACCCGGGAGATCGTCTTGAGTTGGGATGCCTGGGCGCCGCGAGGTTCGAGCCTGATCTTTACTCTCCGGGCCCCCGGCACCAAGGCCTACAACATGGGCTCCTGGAGTGAGACCGAGTCGCTCAGGCGCAGTTTCAACGGTCAAAAGGACGAGCAGGGCGACGTCCAGACCGATATCTTGGTCCTGCGCGAACCGACCCAGAAGATCTGGATTCGGGTGGAACCGACTGGCGATGCGGTGTTGCGCCGCGTTGACCTAAGCTTGCGTAACCCGGACGGAAGGCCACGCCCGGCCAGAGGCAATCGCCGGGCTTGGGGGCAAATCATCCCCGTGCCGAAGCGGAACCAGGGCGCCTATGCCAATGGTAACGTGATCTGCAGCCCGACCACGGTGAGCATGATGTTGCAATACTGGGCGGGAGTTTTGGGGCAGCCGTTTCTGGATCAGGACGTGCCATTGGTGCAGAGCGGCGTGTTCGATCCTGAGTGGGGTGGGACCGGGAATTGGTCGTTCAATGCCGCCTTCGCAGCCCGGATGGGTCTGCGGAGCTTTGTGACCCGGCTCGATTCGGTGGAAGAGGCCGAGCAGTTCATTGCCTTAGGGGTGCCGGTGGTCACGAGCGTCAGCTATGACCTGCTGAAAGGGAAGCCCGAGCGTGGCGAAAACGACGGCCACCTCGTGATCCTCATCGGGTTCGACGCCGATGGAACTCCGGTCTTCAACGATCCTGGCCGAAGCAACCAATTGCAGCACCGGTATGAGCGCGCGGCATTCGACCGAGCGTGGGCCAGCAGTGGGCGCACGGCCTACATCATCACGGCTCCCGGCCAGCGTCTCCCTCGCCTCCGCGGCATGGGTTGGTGAATCCAAGAAAAAGTCCCCACCCGAGAGAACTCGGGTAGGGACGATCGTTCTCAGGAGCGCGATTAGTCGCCCAAGAGACCGAAGTGCTCGCTCAGGAGGATGTAGTCGAAGACCGTGATCGCTCCGTCGCCGTCAATGTCCGCTTCCGCAGGTGGGAAGCCGAGAGGTCCAGGAACGAGCCACGCCGGATCTTCGCTGGTGAGATCGAAGCTTTGGCTCAGGACGATGTAGTCCATCACCGTGACTTCGTTATCTCCATCGATATCTCCGGGCAGCAGCTCGGCCGAGTAGCCGCCGGCAGTGCTGACTGCATTGCGTCGCAGGTAGCACTTGGCGTCGATCTTCACGTGGAAGGCTCCGCTCGGCAGAGGCATCTGAACTTGGTAGTTTCCGAGTTCATCTAGGATGGCCGTCTTTTCGGAGAAGACCACACCGGTGGACTCTTCGATTACCTGGATTCCGATGACTCGGTTTTCTGGTGAGATGCTCAGACCTCGGAGTTGCACACGGCCCGTGATCGTGCCGTCGGCGTTGCGAGGACATGGGATCTCGACATCACCGATCCAAGTCTTGGAATAGGTGCCTTGAAGTCCGTCGGCATCTTGGATGATGCTCTGGGCTTGGGTGCCACCCGTCGTGAACTTGATGCCTTGGATTCCGTACCAAGCCCCCGCCGAGTTGAACGCGGCGTTCATGGTGAACCACACCCGTGGTCCCGAGTTGGGGTTACCGGTGATGCTACTGGTGTCGTAGTCGTAGTCGGTTCCGCCCGAACTGGAGGTCGTTCCTAGGCCGACTTCGTACACTCGGCCAGAGGGCTGCCACTTTCCGTCCCGACAGACGTATTCCAGTCCTCGGGCTTCGTGGGGTCGCCAGGGGTCGCTCCAGTTGGGGACGTTGGGCTGATTGGCTCCACCGACGCCTCGTTCGGCGATCATCATCTGGCCTCGGGGACCAAACGAGATGTCGCTCACGGGCATCGACCAGTTGTTGCCGGTGCCAAAGTAGGGGACTTCGAGTTCGCGGCCATAGACGCCGTCAAAGTCTCCGTTGGCCTGGATTCCAACCGACCAGATCTCGTTCTTCTTGGTTGCGCTGGGGAAAGCGGGATCCACTCGCCAGCGGCCGAAGTAGACGCGGCCTTGGTGATGTTGGACACCCCAGAGGCGGTCGTCGATGTTGACCATTCCGGCCGTACCGGGGTCGGCCGACCATCCATCGATCGGATTGCTCGGATCGAAGGTGCTGAGCCAACCGCCCTGGCTGGTGGCAAAACCACCGGTTCCGGCGACGCGGTAGATCTTTCCATCCTCCATATTGGTGATGAAAAGTTGGTCGTTGGCGCCATCATAGGTGATGTTGCCGAGACCAGGCCAGGTGTTGGGGTTTCCGGGACTACCGTTGGCGTTGGGAAGCTGGAGGTAGTTGAAGATCGCCCCGGTGCCGTTCTGGATCATGTAGATCATGCCCGGGCCGCCGGTCGTGGGGATGAAGTCTTGCCAGTAGCAACTGGTATGGGTGACGAAGATGTTTCCGTACTTGTCGATCGTCAATCCGAAGATTGAGCCGAGATTACGGAGATTCCAGAGACCCATCGGGGCTGATCCGCTGACCGGACCATGGTAGCCACGGGGCTGAGCCGTCGGGACCCAATCCACGTTGAGCGGGACCGCGGTGGTTTGATAGTTGTTCAGGTTTTGGAGCGACAGAACCGGCGCATCGAAACCGAAAACAGGCAACGGCCCAGGGCCATCGGGGTCGAGCGTCGGGTCGGCCCAACACGTGATCGCTCCGACGGTACCGGGGAAGCCCAGATAATCCTTATCCTGATAGTCTGGCTTGCGTGCGAAGCACTCACCCGGAAGTTCCAAGCAACCGCAAGCAGGGAAGGTGACATCGATGACTCGAGTGCAACAAGGTCCCTTGCGATCCACAAACGTGATCGGGAAGCTAAGTGTTCCGCCCGGGGTAGCTCCGGTTATCGTGATGCAGAACTGTTGAGACTGGCCGTATTGGATCGGCGGATTGAAGAAGTTGACGACAGGATTAACTCCGATCGTGTTGCTAGGCGGCTGGACAAGGAAGTAGTTCACCGTTCCTTGGTACAGGCTCTGAATGGTGAAACACCACTGGTAGGAGCCGTCGGGGAGACAGATGATCTCTTCTTCCAAAATCTGGAAGCAGTCGCAAGGCGGAACCTTGATCTCCACATAGCCCGGACAACACTCCTTCATCTCGGGATCGTGGACGTTGAGTTGCCAGACAAACGAGCTGTTCGGGGGCACGCCGCAGACCTTGACGGTGAACGTCCGGCTCTGCCCCGGAGGGAGCGGCGGAGAAACGGGGATGTAGTTGTTGCTCGCGGTCAACGGGGACTTGATGAAGACCGGGAGCGGGTTGATCGAATAAATGTGCCCGATAGGGTAGGGCGCATTGTTCGTCAACGTGAAGGTCATGTTGAAGCATCCGCTTCCGTCGGTCAGCCAGACGATACGCTTCACTTCGATCTTGACGCACGTATCGGGCTTGAACGGAAAATCGACGCGGGCTGGTGCGCCGGGCTGGATGGAGATGTTTCTCCCGCCACCCTCTCCGGCCGGTGTAAAGCCCTTTGGCGAGGAAGCTACGATATGGTATCGACCGCTCGGGACGTTCTCGAATTCGTAGCGGCCATCCGCATTGGTCGGGCTGGATCCGGCAAACTCTTGGTTGCCGCCGATGGTGACCATCGATCCAGGTAGTGGGACGTCCCCTTCACTAAATTGAAGGTTGCCGTCGACGTCGTGGTAGGTGACTCCGGAAAGCCGGACCCCACCTTGCGCCCATGCACCCATGGTTAGGAGTGCCAGAAGCAAAAGCACAAGCGCGACCACCATCGGTCGCCGTCCTGGGCCCCTCAGCCCCGGACTTGAGCATCTTTTCATTTTGTTCCTCCAGAATCTTGCTTGCGAGCAAGCAAGAATTCCTACAGCCTACAACTGATCGGGGGAGATGGCACTAGTAAAAATACTGTAATTGTTAAGATAATGTTAAAGATTGATCGGTTTCAGCGCAACTTCATGGCATTAAGCCTTTTTCTGCTCTTGAAGCTGAGAAATCGGCGAGATCTCAAAAAGAAAATTCCCTCCATTCCAATTTGGAATAGAGGGAATTGAGTTTGAACCGTTGGTTCTCGAGTCTTACTTGAGGACCTTGGTAACGGTTCCGGCGCCGACGGTTCGGCCACCTTCTCGGATGGCGAACTTGGAGCCTTCTTCCATAGCGATCGGAGCGATGAGCTGGATCGTCATGGTGATGTTGTCGCCGGGCATAACCATCTCGACTCCTGCAGGCAGGTTGAGGGTTCCGGTGACGTCGGTCGTTCGGAAGTAGAACTGCGGTCGATATCCGGTGAAGAACGGGGTGTGTCGTCCGCCTTCTTCCTTCGAGAGGACGTAAACCTGTCCTTCGAATTCGGTGTGCGGGGTGATCGATCCCGGCTTGCAGATAACCATTCCGCGCTCGATGTTCGTTCGGTCGATACCTCGGAGCAGCAGGCCAACGTTGTCGCCGGCTTCTGCGCTGTCGAGCAGCTTTCGGAACATTTCGATACCGGTACAGGTCGTCTTGCGAGTATCGCTGATACCGACGATTTCGACTTCGGTGTTGACGAGGAGGGTTCCTCGTTCGACACGACCGGTGGCAACAGTACCGCGACCGGTGATGGTGAAGACGTCTTCGACGGCCATCAGGAACGGCTTATCGACTTCTCGCGGAGGCGTCGGGATGTTGGTGTCGACGGCATCCATCAGGTCGAGGATGGCCTTGACCCACTTGTCATCGAAGTTGACGGTTCCAGCTTCGACTTGGTCGAGAGCCTTTCGCGCCGAACCGCGGACGATAGCGGCATCGTCCCCGGGGAAACCGTACTTGCTGAGCAGTTCTCGGATTTCGAGTTCCACCAAGTCCAAAAGCTCTTCGTCCTCAACGTCGTCGCACTTGTTGATGAAGACGACGATGTGAGGAACACCGACTTGGCGGGCAAGCAGGATGTGCTCACGGGTTTGTTGCATTGGACCGTCGGTCCCAGCAACGACCAAGATCGCGCCGTCCATCTGGGCGGCACCGGTGATCATGTTCTTGATGAAGTCAGCGTGGCCAGGACAGTCGACGTGGGCGTAGTGCCGCGTTTCCGTCTCATATTCCTGGTGCGAGATGTTGATGGTGATACCGCGTGCCTTTTCTTCGGGCGCCGAGTCGATTTCATCGTACTTGCGCGCTTGGGCAAGGCCCTTTGTCTGCAAAACGCCGGTGATGGCGGCCGTCAGGGTAGTTTTTCCGTGGTCGACGTGCCCGATGGTGCCGATGTTGACGTGCGGCTTCTTTCTTTCGAATTTAGCTCTTGCCATTGATAGTTCTAAGTCCTTGTAATCTGGCGCGGGCAACCCAACGCCGACTGATTCCCAGGCATACGAACTAGAGCCGTAATACCTTGGATTGGTGCAGATTCTACCTGGTCTGCGCAAGACTCGGCAACCGACCCCAGTGGATGGCTCCGCCAAGGGCGGCAGAGAGAGTTGGGGAGCATTGGGCAGATTCATCCAAGGGAACGAGAATCGCCCCCCATCGCTCGACCATCGTCCCCCAGGCTCCGCCGCGCCCTGGGCGACTAGCCCACCACGGCTAGTTGGAGACGCTCGGAAAGATAGCCGTCCAGGATTCCCTCAACTTGGGCCAGGGTGTCGCACTGGGTGATCCTCGCCCGAACTTGGCTCGCGCCGGGTTCCCCTTTGATATAGAGCGGCAGAAGGCCTCGCAGGCTCCGGATCGCCCGCCTCTCGGCTTCCGCGTAGTCCGCCCCGGTTTTCTCAACCTCCTCGAACTCAAAGGCGTCGCATTCCAGCGCGACGTGCATGCGGGCGTGGTCTCGGGCCGTCTCAATGCGTTCTTCGAGGCTGGGGGCTTCGGGGATCGGTTCTCCCATCATTCCGGCCCGGATCCGTGCCAGCGCCCAGGGGTCGCCGATCGCCGCGCGTCCCACCATCACGCCATCGCAGCCCGTGGATTCCAGCATCTTCTTGGCATCTTCGGGGGTCTTCACGTCCCCATTGCCGATCAGGGGGACCCGGACGACCTCGCGCATCTCGCGGATCAGAGCCCAATTGGCCTCGCCTTCAAACCCTTGCTTAGCAAAACGGGCATGGAGCGTGATCATCTGGGCCCCGGCATCCTGAAATCGCTTGGCCATCTCGGGCGCGGCAAAGAGGGAATAGTCCCAGCCCGCGCGCAGCTTGACCGTCACCGGCTTTTGAACGGCTCCAACCACCGCCTTCACGATCGCCCCCGCGGTGTCAGGATCTTTGAGGAGAGCTGCCCCCGAACCTGTTTTGCAGACCTTGGGCACCCAGCACCCCATGTTGATGTCGATGATGTCGGCGCCCATCTCCTCGGCGATTCGGGCAGTCTCGGCCATCACGGCGGGTTCGCCACCGAAGATCTGGATCCCAAGTGGTCGCTCTTCGGGGTGGATGCGCATCTTGCGGAACGTCTTGACCGCGCCATAGTGGATGGCCATCGCACTGACGAACTCGGTGAACATCAGGCCCGGCCCCGCGATCCGCTTGCAGATCCGGCGCATCGCCATGTGGCTGACATCCTCCATCGGCGCCAGCACCAACGGCGGATCCACCCTCACCCCTCCGACTTCAAATAAGGCCACGCAGAATAGTGTACTGGGTTGACTCGTCAAATCGAAGCTGTTTGGGGCGACTCTGGGGCACAAGCTATGCCGGTAGAAGGGTCACGCACCCTTAACCTAGAGCCGCTTACACCGGTGGGTTCGAACCGGGCTACCGAGGGTGAGCCCTACAACCTTGAAAAAGTCTCGTTCAGATCCAATTGCGTAGATTCTTCTAATGCCGCAAGACCGTCCTCGGAACAACTCGCACCTGCCCCAGAAGGTCTGCGCTCGATGCGGACGCCTCTTTGCCTGGAGAAAAAAGTGGGCCCGGGATTGGGAGAATGTCCGCTATTGCAGTGACCGCTGCCGCCGGGGATAGGAGGACCTAGCTCATCCACTGCTTCAACTGCTCCGCATAGCGGGGCACGATGCGGTCCCAGTCGAATTCGGATTCGGCGTATTGGCGGATGGCCTGGCGGTGAAGGTCGTTTTCTTCAACGGCTCGGGACAGGGCTTGGGGAAGATCTTCATCCCTAGAGACCACGTGGACAAAGGGGCGGGAGGCATCAAGATTCACCGCCGCCGCGGGAGAAACCACCACCGACAGCCCGGCCGCCAGAGCTTCGACCACGACGAGGGGCTGGCCCTCGCTCCGGCTCATCAGGACCAGCGCCCGGTATTGGGTGAGCTCTCGGCGGAGCTGGTCACGGGTCCATTCCCCGATATGCAAAGCGCCCTCGGGCAGGATCGCATCCTTCACCGGCCCGATGAAATCGCACGGAATTCCTGCGTGCGAGGCCCCTTTCGCCACCAGATCTTGACGCTTCCGAGACTCGATTCTTCCCACACAAACTGCACCTAGGGTTCCCGCTGCGGCGCATTCGAACTGTCCGACCTCGCATCCGTTGGGGACCACCGCGACCTTGGCCGAAGACCGGCGCTGCCGAATCGCATCGGCAAAAGCCGGGGTCAGAGCGCAGTGATAGGGAGCATAAGCCGACTTTCTCAGAAGATCCAAACTGTTGGGGTCCAAATCGTCCCAGGGGTAGGCGTGGTGGGAGGTTCCGATGAGACGCATCCCCCGCAGCGTGCAGGCGATCCGCATCCGGGACATACCCCGCTCGTTGTGGTTATGCACCCAATCAAACTTCGGCCCGGTCAGAAGCGTGCGAAAGGCCTTACGCTTCTTCTCGTTGATGACCTCGACGTCGATGCCCATGGCCTTCAGGCGTTGGAAGTACTCCCAAAGGATGCTCTCGACCGCGCCCCATCCGGTGGGGGGAATGGGGAGCAATCCGTGGCCGACGAGAGCGATACGCACGGGCGATGTTTACCTGGAAAACCTTTTCACCGGGACCTCACCGGCCTTTGGCGATCACAAGCTTCTGGCGCAGAGCTCGGCTGCCCGAATCGAGAAAGCATGCGACCAAGACGATGAGGGTGAGCCCGACCGTCAGCTCGGGGAACTGCCGCCATTCCACATAGTAGGCCAGCTCGGTCCCGATCCCTCCCGCGCCTACGATCCCCAGCACGCTGGCCGACCGAACGTTGTATTCAAACACGAAGAATCCCGCGCCGATGACTCCCGGGAGGCTCGGTCGGACGACTCCTCGAACGAGGGCCTGGAGCCGGTTGGCCCCCAGTTGGATCAGCGCCCGGGCGGGGCGAGGGTCCGCGTTCTCGAACTCCTCGGTGAACATCCGGGTCAGATAGCCCACGCTGTAGGCGGCCAGAGCCGCAACTCCAGCCGCCGGGCCGACTCCGAAGATCGCGACAAAGACCAGGGCCCACAAGATCGAGGGCACGGCGCGGATGACGTTGCAGATCCCGCGAGCCAGGCGGACTCCCCAACCCTGTCGGCCCGGAAGCGCCGCTATGACCGAAAGCGGAAAGCTCACCAGTGCCCCAAGGATGGTCCCTACCAGCGCCATCTGCAGAGTCGCGAGCAGGGCAGAAAGCAGAGAACCCCAAGGGACATCCGCATACTTGGCAAGTGGCCAAGGCGCGAGTCCCCCGAGAAACCGAGCCCCTTCCCGCCAGGCTTCGGCAAGGGGAGGCGCGTCGCGGAATACCGCAACACAAGACAAAAGAAAAGCCACGAGGATCGCGAGCCCTAAGGCCTTGGACCAGGGTCGCGGCTTAGACGATTTGGGGGGTGTCCACTGGCCGGTTGGACAGACGACGCAGGTCAGACGGCAGACCTCCTCGACCCGGGTGAAGAATCCAGGAACAGCTTGGAGGTCGTGGGAGCTGCAGACCAGCGAAAATCCGTGCTTGGTTTGGAGCGAGATGAGGAGTTCGCCAATCTTCTGTGCCGTCGTTCGGTCGAGATTTGCAAAAGGTTCATCGGCCAAAAGAACGTCGGGACGGACCATCAGGGCCCGCGCGATGGCCACGCGCTGCTTCTGTCCTCCGCTGAGCTCCGAGACGCGGACTTCGGAATGCTCTTCTAGGCCCACATCCCTGAGGAGATCGAGGCCCCGCTTCCGGATTTCCTGAGTAAATCCCAAGATTCCCGACCATTTGGGTTGTTCGCCCAGCGCGCCGAGGCAGACGTTGTTGAGGGCCGTGTCTTCTTCAACCAGGCGCAGGTCTTGATAAACCAAGACCGTCCGACCCGTGATCTGGATCGCTCCGGTGGTGGCTTCGAGAGATCCTTCCAAAAGCCGAAGAAGTGTGGTCTTTCCGCATCCGCTGGGACCCATAAGGGCTACCCGTTCGCCTGGGTAGGCCTGAAAAACGACGTTTTGAAGGACCGGCTCGACAGATCCTGGATAGGCATAGGTGAGGCCTCGAGCGCTGACGGATGCGGGGGACTTCGAGGCCATGATGTTTACTTTTCGACCACTTCGCGGCGCTGGAGTCCCGTTCGGATGAGAGCTTCTTCGGCTGGGGCAACGTGCTCGTCGCCTGCGGTCACAAACTCGGCCGTTCCATACAGATCCGAGAGGCGCTCGGGTTGAGTTTCAGAGATCTTTTGGATCGCGGTTTGGATCTTCTTCTTGAGATCGTCCGGAAGATCCTTTCGGACGGCGATCAGGTGACTTGGGACCCCAGAAACCCGCGTAAGAATCCTAAGCTTCGACCGCTCGTCGGAGGTCAGATACTTGTCGGCCGAGTCTCCCTCCATAACGTAATCGCTGACCGCGGCAATGTCGGCCTGTCCTCTAAGGATAGCCCGGAGAGCTTGGTCGTAGCCACCGGCGAAGAAGGCCTTTTCAAAGAAGGAATCCGGTTTTTGGCCCGTGGCGAGGAGCCCCTCCTGAATCAGATGCCCGAGAGGGAAGACGTAGCCGCTGCCGCTGGTGGGAGAGGTGAAGGCCATGCGTTTGCCTTTCAGTTCGGAGAGCTGCTGGTAAGGGGAATCAGCGCGGACGACGAAGACACTATCGTAGCTCGTGCGGCCCTTCCGTTTTTCGACGAGCAAGATTTCCACCCCGGTCTCTTGTTTGGCCAGCAAGTAGGGCAGGGAACTCAGCATCGCGACATCGGCGCGTTTGCTGATGAGGGCTTGGACGGTTGCTCCATAACTGCTCGGGATCACCACGTTGACCGGGAGCCCGAGATCTTTGGAGAGCTCTTTGCCGAGGAGGTCGGCATCGTTCTTGAGCTTGGCCGGATCCTTTTGGCGCTGGAAGGTGAAGGTGAGATCCTCCACAGCGGCGGCTTCTGGCTTCTGGACCGAACTCTCGCGGGGTGAACACCCGACCACCACGAAAAAGGCCACGAGAGCGGAGAACCGTCGAATCATTACTATTTAGTATACATTTCTCGTTGCGGGGAAGTTCATTGTTAAGCTTTGGTCAAGAATCTCGCCAGATGGTTGACATTGATGGGGTGCACGGCCCATGCTCAGGCATGAGCCGCGAACTCTTCCTCCGACGAATCCTGCAGACCGCCCAAGCCGAGGTGGGGGTGCGAGAGCAGCCCCTTGGCAGCAACGACGGACCGAGAGTCCGGCAGTACTGGCAACGAACGGGGTACCGCTTCCCGGTCTATTGGTGCATGTGTTTCCTCTGGTGGGTGATCGACGAGGTCTGCGAGGAGCTCGGAGTCGAAAACCTCGTCCCTCGGAGTGGGGACTGCGACACGGTAGAGGCCTGGGGGGCGAAGCGCAAAATCCTCTTCAAGACGCCTCAGCCCGGGGACCTCGGTTTCATCACCCGCTCGAAGGGAACCGATGCCTACCACGTCTTTCTGGTGAAGGAGGTTCACGCGGATTACCTCATCACGATCGAAGGCAACTCGAATGCGGGAGGGTCGAACAATGGCGATGGAGTCTACGAACGACGCCGGGAGCGACGATCCAGTCACAACTATGTTCGGTTCGCTCTGTTGATGGTCCCCGAAGCCGAGGCCGCGCCGTCCTCCGTGGGACTCTATCTGGGCGCAGAGAAGCTGATGGACTCGGTGATCGTCCGAGGGCGGACGTTGGTCCCGGTTCGCGCCCTCGCCAAAGCCTTGGGGGATCGCTCGACCGGAAACCTCCGCCCCGTGGCGGACGGGGACATTGGGTGGAGCGCCGAAGACGAAGCGGTGACGATCCATGGGAGGGTGCTGGCGGCGGAACTCACGATGAAGGATGGTAAGGCCTATGTTGCCGTTCGGGATCTAGCCAAATTCCTCGGCTTCAAGATCAAGTACGACCCGAAGAAGAATGCGGTGATCTTCAGTTGATCTTCGGGTTCATCCTGGTCCCTTGGGTCGCGGCGGTGGCCGCCGTTCCGGCCCAAAGCCACGCCCTCGGCCCCCGATCCTCGGGGGCCTCTGCCCCGGAACGGCGAGAACCGACCCCCCTTATCCGCGGCCATGCCCACAACGACTACCGTCACCCACGACCCCTGCACGACGCCCTAGACCAAGGCTTCACCAGTGTCGAAGCCGACGTCTTCCTCGTCGACGGAAAGGTTTTGGTGGGCCACGACCGTCCCGAACTCAAACCCGAGCGGACTTTGGCCGCCCTGTATCTGGACCCGCTGACCGAGAGAATCGCACGTGGCACCGTTCCCGAGCCGTTTACGTTGATGATCGACATCAAGGCTGATGGCGAAACGACCTACGCAGCGATCCGCGCCGAACTCCAAAGAAGACCCTCTCTCCGGCGAATTCAGGTGGTGATCTCTGGAGACCGTCCGCTTGGCACGCTAACCCAAGAGGCGGGGGCCTGGGCCGGGATCGACGGACGGCTCAACGATCGCCAGTCGCGGCTCGATCCGAAAACCATGCCCTGGCTCAGCACGTCTTGGTTCAGCTTCTTCACCTGGACAGGGCGCGGAGAGATGCCCGCGCTGGAGCGTCTTCGGCTGCGGAGCCTCGTTCGACAGGTCTCTCGCCGGGGCCGGGAACTCCGATTTTGGGGTGCTCCCGACCAAGAGAACGTTTGGCGAGAGCTAACCGAAGCGGGAGTACACCGCATCAATACCGATAAGGTGGGTCTCTATGCCCAATTTGTGCGAGACAATCGCAAATAGGCATTTATCTTAACAAAACGGGTGTAGCATTCAAAGTGGAGGTACGTGGTGCGATGCACCGGCGGCCTGCTAGAACTCTCGTCCTTCCATTACATGCTCTGCAGATCACCTGGGCCCCGCTAAGGGGCCGTTTTATTTTCCAATGCAGAATTGGCCAAAGATCTGATCCACAAGGTCCAGGGTAGCGGTCTCACCCGTGATCAATCCCAGCCGGTCGAGGGCCTCCCGAAGATGAACCGCGGCGAGATCGATGGGCAGGTCGCTGCGCAAGACGTTTTGAGCCGCGACGATTGCCTCCCAAGCTCGCTCAACCTCCGGTTGATGCCGGTCATTCAGCAAGGCCGTGCCGGGATCCTCCCCGAGGGTGGTCCGCAGGTGGGTTTGGATGGCTTGTTCGAGCTCGGCGAGCCCCGCTCTCGTCTTTGCGCTGACGGACAGTCCGTCTGGAGCGCTGGTCATCAGGTCCGCCTTATTCGCGACTTTGATCACCGGAGTCTGCAGCGAAACAAAGAGTTCACGATCCTCCTCCGTCCATCCCGCGGAGGCATCGTAGAGAAAGAGGACGAGGTGGCTGAGTTCGCTGGCGGCCCGGGTCCGTTCGATGCCGATTCGTTCGACTTGGTCCTGGCTCTCTCGCAACCCGGCCGTGTCGATCAGCCGCACGGGAAGGCCGCCGAGCTCGATGAGTTCTTCGATCGTATCGCGGGTGGTCCCGGGTATCTCGGTGACGATCGCGCGCCCTTCACCGAGAAGGGCATTGAAGAGCGAAGATTTACCCGCATTGGGGCGTCCGACCAGCGTCACTCGGTAACCCGATTCGGGTGGGCGCTGGAGTCGACTTCTCTCCGCCAAATCTCGGAGACCCTCTGCGGTGGGGTCCAGTTCGTCGGCCAGGGCCGGACCATCCAGATCCCCGATCTCTTCGCTGAAATCCACCGTGGCCTCGATCGCGCCGAGGGCCAAGAGCGCGGCCTGGCGAAACTCGGCGATCTGCTCAGCCAAGAGTCCCTCTCGGCGGCGGCGTGCGACTTCTAGTTCGAGCCGGGTTTGAGCTCGGACGGTTTCGTGAACGGCTTCCGCTGCGCTGAGGTCCAGGCGACCATTCAAGAAGGCTCGACGAGTGAATTCTCCCGGCTCGGCCATCCTCGCTCCGGCCGAACGGCAAAGCTGAATCAGCCCTTCGACCGAAGCTCGCGATCCGTGGACACTGAGTTCGACCGACCACTCCCCGGTGTAGCTGCGCCCCTCGGCAAAAGGAAGGCAAAGCCCATCGTCGCCGTGGGCAAAGGTTCCGTAGTAGGCCCGGTGACTCTGGGGTTCTTGAGGCCAAGAAGAAAAGACCAGAGGAGCGATGTTCCAGGCCTCGGGGCCGCTGACCCGGACCACCGCCACCGCGCCCGGTCCTGGCCCCGTGATGCAGGCGACGATCGTGTCGAACCGGATCATGCCGAAGGCTCCGGCTCCCGAGCCCGAAGAGCCGTCCACGCGGCAATGGCCGGGAAGAGTGCGATGAGGGTGCCGAGAGCATAGGGCGCCCACGGCTTCCAGTTAAACAGTGGATTGCTCACCAGGGGACCAATCGCCCGGGCAAGTGCTCCGAGGGCTTGGGTGATCCCAAAGATTCCGCCCTGCATCGTGGGCGGGGCGTTGCGCGAGATCAATGAACTGAGGCTCGGTTGGGCTAGCCCGTTGCCCAGGCCGAGGCCGATGATGACCAGGACCCCAGGAAACCAAAGCGGCGTGAACGGCACCAGAAAGAACGACGGGATGAAGAGAAGATAGGAGTATTTGAGAACCCGATGCTCGCCAAACCGCTTGGTGAGGATTCCCACCAGGACCCCTTGCACCAGCACCCCGACAACCCCCACCATCGCCAACACGAGCGCGCCCTGACCTTTGGGGTCCTCAAACTTGAAGATCCAATTGGGGTCGGCAATCAGCCGGAAGTAGGTCGTCTCCAGATTGGTGAACCCGAGATTGATGGCAAAGAACATCAGGAGCATGAGACCGAGCTGGGGCGTGCGAAACGCGACCTTGAGGTCCTCGATCATCTTGGGTTTCTCGACCACCTGCTCTGGCTTCAAACTCTCCGGTACGCAGAAGAGCACGAAGAGGAAGTTCACCACGCAGAGCCCGGCCGTGACATATCCGAGCAAAACGGGGGAGTCGTTGCTCACGCGCAAGAGTTGGGCCCCGATCACTGGCCCCATGATGAACCCGAGCCCAAAGGCGGCTCCCAGCAGTCCCAGACTCTTGGCTCGGTCTTCGGGAGCGGTGGTATCCGCGACATAGGCAAAGGCCACGCCGAGATTGGCGGCCGCGACTCCCGAGAGCACTCGCGAAACCAAAATCCAAAAGATCGTCCCCGCGTGGGCATAGACGACGTAGCTTCCGATGCTGAGCAGGCAAGAGATCAGGAGCACGATCCGGCGGCCGCGGGTGTCGCTGAGGCGACCGAGGAGCGGCGCCGTCAACAACTGCGACACGCTGTAGGCGGCCAAGAAGATCCCGACCCAGAGGCCGACAAGCCCCGCCGGAGCGTTGGCCCCGAGCTCGGCGCGGATGATCTGTTCGCCCCGGAGCTGGAGATCGGGAATGAACATCGCGAACCCGAGAAGGTCGATCAAGACCGTAATGAAGATCGCGACGATGGGGGGAATGCGCCTCACGTCGGCGAGTTTACACGGCTGTGATCTTGATCACACCTTTGCCGTGAGCGCGGTCACAGTCCGGGCGGAGACTCGGCCCTAGGATATGGGCATGTTCAACAAGAACCTTTCCAGATTCGTCCTCGCCTCTATCGCCCTCTCGGCCCTGACCGTGCCCGCCCTCAGCGACAACAAGAAGAAGAACGAGCCCGCTCCTTTGCCCGCCTATACGGGACCGAAGAAGCGGATCGCGGTGATGAACGTCAACATGCCCGGCCCCGAATCGGGGCGAGCCTCTGATGAGTTCCTTCGCATTCTCAAGCAGACCAATGGCATCAACACTCTCAGCGATGTCGGGCTCAAGCTGACCGAGATGCTCGAGACTGCTCTTCACCAGACCGGGCGATTCGTCCTGCTCGAACGGGTCAACATCGACGACACCCGAGAAGAGATCCGGATCGGCCAGGAGCTTGGCAATGAGCAAACCCGGGTCAAGACGGGAAGCGTCCTCGGCGCCCAGATGGTCGTACGGGCGGCGGTCACCGAGTTCACCGACAACAAGTCGAGCGGGGGAGGCGGCGTGAAGATTGCTGGCTTCCAGATTGGGGGAGCTAAAAAGGTTGCCGCCGTGACCATCGACGTTAAGTTTGTGGACCCCCTCACGAGCCGGATCGTCCACGTGGCCAGCGCAAGCGGGGATAGCAAGAGCGAAGCCGCCTTTGGTGGAGTGAACCTCGGCAGCGTCGGGATCTTTGGCGGCGGGAGCAAAGAGCAGCCGATCGAAAAAGCCACCCGCAACGCCGTCGTGGCCGCGGTCCAGCAGATCATCACCAAGATGGAGACCGTTGCCTGGGAGGGCCGCGTCGCGGATATGGATTCCGAAACCGGTCGGGCCACGCTGAACCGGGGCGAGGATGACGGGCTCAAAGTCGGTGATTCGGTGAAGATCTATCGCCCCGGCAAGGAGATCAAAGACCCCGAAACGGGCGAAAGCCTCGGCCGGGACGAGGACAGGCTGATCGGTTCGGGCAAGATCTCTTGGGTGAGCAAACGGGTCAGCCGCGTGACCCCCGACGGCAACTTCAAACTGGGAGTCGGATATGTCGTGAAGTTTGATTAGCCCTCACGCCTTTGGAGGTTGCTCCACGTGCCGCCGGACTTCGGTCTGGCGGCCATTTTTCGGTCGGCGTCGCCCCGGCCCGGGCCAAACCCTCGCCCCCCGATTCTCGGGGGCCTCCGCCCCGGGGCGACGGAGCCCTCTGCGCGCGTCCGAACGCCGACTCGGCTGAGAGTGCCTGGAACCGGACCAATCGTTTGGAGGTTGCGGTGGATGTGTCGTACACTCATGCGATGGATTCGACGCGGGTCTATGACGCCTGGGGGGCGGTGGTCTGTTCGACCGGAACCCACACCGGGCGGTTCGGCCACGGCGGGGCGTATGGCTATCAGAGTGACAGCAACAACCTCCAACTCCTGGGCCACCGCTTCTACGACCCCAACGTGGGAAGGTTCTTAACGAGAGACCGCATCAAGGATGGACGGAATTGGTATGCGTATTGTGATAACAACCCATTAACGGCTGCCGATCCAACGGGACTGAAGGTCACAGTTAACGTTACACAAGAAGTTCTCAAGATGTATCCAGAGCTCACCAAACAAGACTGGGAGACTTACATCTTTTTGATACTTCTGATGATGGTGCTATCTGGGGGTAAAATTGGAGCTGCTGCAAAGGAGTTGCTCGAGTCGAAGACTGAATACATCATAAGCCTTGCACCTGGCGGGCAGAGCATAGCGGTGCCTGAGCTTCGTCACATACTCATTGGCATGGACTTTGACGAAGAGATTAACGGTTTAGACGGTAAAAGTGCTCCAGTGAACCTTTTCCTGATTCTTGTGCATGAAGTCGCACATCTTCTTCTCGGTTACGGTGGAAGTCCCAAAGAAGAGAATCGACTCGTTAATGAGATTGAAAATCCCGTTCGAAAGCAATGGAGATTTCCTTTGAGGGGTCCTTACAAAATTGGTGGGGCAAGAATGCAATGAAAACAATATTACTCGGTTGCCTGATGATCGTATGTAGCTTGACTCAACAAAGCAGTCCCAAGAAACCCGTCTGGCAGTTCCTCTACTTTCCACTTGATGGATCGGGACCCTACGCCGGGCTTAGTTTTGATAAGCGAGCCGGTTACTATGACATAACATCGTTAATGATTGCGAACAAGGATTACTGGGACCAATTCGTCTCGGATCAAGACACGGCGAGGGGGTGGAAGCGCTTCCCGGCCAAGAACCATGTCGACGTTCGGATTCTGCTCCTCGGGGATTTTGGTGCTCTCGGTGTGACTTACGAGGGCGATCTATTCTTGAACAATAAAACACGGGTTGCTTCACAAGAAGAGTTAGACGGACTCCGGCTATCGCTCTATGCCGCAATTCCGCGTCAACCCAATCTGCCAAAGTGATATTGCCAAGCATCAATGCGCGTATTTTGCATCGAGGCCCAAGAAATGTTGGCCTTGGAACCCTGATTCTGGAACGGGATGGTAGCTGGACGACGTTCAAGAGAGATGGGGTGGGTGTGACGGCTCCGGTGGTGAGCCACTGGACGGGTACAACGACCACGGACATCACTCCGGGGATTGGGCAGAAGGTGGGTAGCACCAAGACTTACAACCATAACGGCCTGAAGAGCGTGGAGGCCCAGTCGCAGTCGGCTTCTTCTTTGAGCTCGACGCGGGTCTATGACGCCTGGGGGGCAGTGGTTTCTTCGACCGGCACCCACGCCGGGCGGTTCGGCCACGGCGGGGCGTATGGCTACCAGAGCGACAGCAACGACCTCCAACTCCTCGGCCACCGCTTCTACGACCCCAACGCAGGACGATTCCTCACCCGCGACCGCATCAAGGATGGACGAAATTGGTATGCGTATTGTGATAACAATCCGTTAACTTTTGCGGATGAAAATGGACTTGAGAAAAAGTCTATTAGGGACCAGATTTACCAAATTGACCCCAAACTGGGAAAGCGGTACGATGGAGCATCCAAGGAGCAAAAAGAGAGGATCCACCGGCAGATCGGGGACGAAGTAAGTTCGAGCGACGGAGTGGATAATGGCTCTGGTATAAGTCCAGCCGATCAAACAAATCCTGACGTTAGCGAAGATATCTTGCGTGGAATTGCTGAGGAGAACCTCGGAGATGGTTCAAGCAATGACCTGCGAAAGCGACCGCGGGAGGGACGTGGCAAGAATCGTGAGCGAACAATGGGAGAAGAACTCTTTCCCCAGCGTCCTTTTGACCCTAGTCGCTACCCTGTAGCGATCCCATCGCCCTATGTAAACGATCCATCCTGGCCCAAGTGGTACGACTGGTTTCCCGCATCCAGGATTAGGATCCCTCTGGTTGCAGTGAAAAGGGTTTGGAGGCTCGCATTCTGAGCGGATAACCCTAACAATAGAATGATTGACTATGACCCCGTTCAGAAGAATCAAAAGAGAGGAGTTTGTCCGTGCCCTGAGCCTTCATGTAGGCCGTAAGGTGGTGAACGTGTACCAACATTATGGGTTGAAGATCATGACCGAACTTAACCCGGAAGAGGATTGCGAAACGAAGACCCATGGGTTTTGGGCCGCCGGATCTTGGAAGCTTCTCCGAGATGGTCGCTCAATTTGGCCAGACGAGGCTTCTCTAAGTGACTTCCGCGAATCGCAGCAAGGTCAGAGACTTGCAGAAGTGCTTCGAGCGAGAGAGTTGCGGGTTGAGGACGTCACTTATGGTAAAGGTCCTAGTGTAGAGATTCTTCTCGATCAGGGATACCGGATCCTCGCCAGCAAGGGGGACGATAGTACGCCGTGGATAACCAACTTCACTACTAAAGGAGTGTTTGTCCGAAGTATAGGGAAATTTGGTTTTGTCGAAAGCAAAGAATACACTCCAAAACAGCGTGATGTTGGTCCTTAGATGGCGTCAATGGTCAGGATGGCAGAGAGATGTTGCGCCCAGGTGACCCAAGCTGATCAGCTTCTTACTGAAGTAGTTGATGTCTGACTGTGTCGAAGTGCCTATTTTTCGATCCAATCCTAAACGCATCATTGGTGGGATTGACGAAGTCCCGGGGATGGTGGCCCCTTCGACCGGAACCCACGCCGGGCGGTTCGGCCACGGCGGGGCGTATGGCTATCAGAGTGACAGCAACAACCTCCAACTCCTGGGCCACCGCTTCTACGACCCCAACGTGGGAAGGTTTATAACCCGCGATCCGATGAAGGAAGGCAGAAACTGGTACGCGTATTGCAATAACAACCCGCTGACTAATGCAGATCCGGAAGGACTTGCAACGATAACGATAAGGGTCACAAACAAGGGAGTTGGTCACGCTTGGATCATTATCAGATGGGATGATGGAAGCGTTTGGGTATTAGAGAACAACATGGCAAACAACCTCATTCTCCATGAATCAGGAAGTCCTGGCTTTAAGGGAAAAGTGGAGCGCCCATATGATGAGGAGCGCACTCTAGTGTTTGATGAAAAGTACACTTCAAAGGAGGAGATTGCCGAATATGTAGCCGGACGCTCAGGAGCAGTCTCTACCGAGTACAACCTTACCACAAACAATTGTGTTGTTTTTGCTGGAGATTTGTTCAGGTACATTACCGGCGAGAACATTATGGTTGACCGGATGAGAACTCCTGGGCAAATGCAGTCCGCGATAGCGCAGGCAAACTTGGATGGCAAAAGCCTCGGTTGTCCGATGGGAGTTAAGTACCGTGACCGACTATCCCCCAGTAAGCGACCGAAAATGACGGGAACCATAGGTGGAGCTAGATCAGGGCGATGACAGAGACTAGGACAACAATGAAACCTTACCGGCCCTTGCCACTTGTTGTAACGTTTGCTTTAGGGATTCTCTTTCTAGCGGTTCCGCTCGCCATAAGGAGATGGACCCCTGACGAAGTAAGGGATCAATGGTGGATGAATCCCAGTAGCGAACCTTTCCTAGTTAGCTATCTGTTTTGGCCAACCCTATCGGGGGTAATGGTTTTTTTCTTTGTCCTTGTTCCTATGGTAAAGGCAAGACAGTGGGCCCACAGTGCCCTGGTGATCATAGGATGGTTGATCGCCTTTGTGGTCGGAGCCGTATTGATGATGTTATTTGAGGGATAGATTGAGTGGCGGCCAGCCAGTAGCCTCAGACCGTCCGTTCAAGCGGCCTCGCAGGGTGCGGACCTAAGGTCACCCGGAACCGGCGGTCCGGTATATTCCTAGGCATTCCATGGCCCACCAGACCGTTCTCGTCGTTGATTTTGGCGGACAGTACACCCAGCTCATCGTCCGCAGAGTGCGCGAGGCGGGAGTCTATAGCGAGATGGTGCCCTGGACCAAAGCCGCCCAAGCGATCGAAGAGAAGCAGCCCAAGGCCCTGATCCTCAGCGGAGGGCCACGATCGGTGCTCGAACCCGGCGCCCCCCATCTGGACCTCGCCCCCTATGCCGGCCAGATCCCGATCCTCGGCATCTGCTATGGCCACCAATGGATCTCGGCGAACCTGGGCGGAAGGGTCGAGCGGGCCGACGACCGCGAATATGGACGCCGCGCGCTCCACATCACCCAGCCCAGTTCGTTGGTCGGAACCATGGAACAAGGACAGGTCTGGATGAGCCACGGCGACCAGGTCTTGCGGGTCCCCACGGGGTTCCGAGTGACGGGCGAAACCGCCAGCTGCCCGGTCGCGGCGATGGAAGACGCCGAGCGGCGGATCTACGGTGTCCAGTTCCACCCCGAGGTCAGCCACACCCTCTCGGGCCGGGCTGTCCTGCAGGGCTTTCTCGACCGCGCCGGGCTGACGCGGGATTGGACCAGCCAAGCCTTTATCGAAGAAACGGTGGCCGCGATTCGGGCCGAGGTCGGGGAGGGAAGAGTGCTCTGCGCCACCAGCGGCGGAGTCGATTCTTCGGTCGCGGCCGCGCTGCTCACCGAGGCCTTGGGCGACCAGGTCACCTGCGTCTTCGTCGATCATGGCCTACTCCGCAAAAACGAGGCCCAAGAGGTAGTCGATGCCTTCACGAACCACTTCCACCCTCGGTTGGTGGTGATCGAGGCCCAAGACCAGTTCTTTTCCGCGCTGGCCGGGGTCACCGATCCCGAGCAAAAGCGCAAGATCATCGGGGCCGAGTTCGTCCGGGCCTTTGAGCAACATGCCGATGAGCTCAGCGGTTGCGACTTCCTGGCCCAGGGAACGCTCTATCCGGACGTGATCGAGAGCGGTTCGCCGACGGCGGCCAAGATCAAGACTCACCACAACGTCGGCGGTCTGCCCGATTGGATGCGATTGAAGGTGATCGAACCCCTCAAGTGGCTCTTCAAAGATGAAGTCCGCGAGGTCGGTCGTCAGCTCGGGTTGCCCGAGGCGATGGTCGAGCGTGAGCCGTTCCCCGGTCCCGGCCTCGGGGTCCGGATCCTGGGTGAGGTCACCCCCGAGCGGGTCCGGATCGTGCAAGATGCCGACTGGATCTTCCGCAGCGAACTCCGCGAGCGCGGGCTCCACAAGGGGATCTGGCAGAGCTATGCCGCGCTCCTGGATGTCCGCAGCGTCGGCGTCATGGGAGATGAGCGCACCTATCAGCAGCCGATCGTGCTGAGGGCAGTGCAGAGCGAGGACGCCATGACGGCCACCGCCGTTCCCCTGCCTTATGACGCGCTAGAGCACATCGCCAACCGGATCGTGAACGAGGTCCCCGGCGTCAACCGGGTTTTGTATGACCTCACCAGCAAACCGCCGGCGACGATCGAATGGGAATAGCCGCCTAGCCTAAGGCGCCGCGACCCAAGATCCGGAGGGCGACCTCGAAGTAGATGATCAGCCCCGTCGCATCGACGAAGGTCGAGATGAACGGAGCGCTCATCACGGCCGGGTCAAACCGCAGCCGCTTGGCCAAAAGGGGCAAGATCCCCCCGATGCAAGTCGCCCAGATCGTGACCAAGGGCAACGAGAGCCCCACGACGTAGGGGATCAGCGAGGCCGACTCGGTCCAAAAAATCGCGCGGCCATAGCCGATCACCCCGAGCGTAAGTCCCAGCATCACCGAGGTGGGCAGTTCGCGCTTGAGAACGGCGAGAAGGTCGCTCGTCTTGACGTCGCCGACGGCGATCGCCCGGGTGATGGTGGTGGTGGCCTGCGACCCGGTGTTTCCGCCCGCCCCAATGATCAAGGGGATGAAGAACGTCAGTGGGTTGAGCTCGGCGGCCTGGGCATAATGGCGCATCACGGTCCCGGTCAAGGTCTCGGCGACGAAGAGGCCAAGGAGCCAAACCACGCGCCGCCGATAGAGCTGGAAGGGGTTGAGGCTGAGGTAGCTATCGGCGTCCCCTCCGACGGCCCCTAGCTTCAGGACGTCGACGGTGTCGGCTTGGCCGATCAGATACTGGGCATCGTCGCCGGTCAGCACGCCGACCATCCGTCCGCGGTCGTCGACCACGGGCAGGGCCCGGAATCCGTAGCGAGCCAGATCGCGGGCGACGGTCTCGGCAGGGTCGCTGGCCCGGGCGGTCACGATCTCGTCGTTCATCAGCTCTCGGGCGGTGAGGTCGGGGCGGGCTCGGACGGCTCGGCGAAGGCTGAAGACGCCCAGCAGGTGTTCGCCCCCATCCAGGACGTACAGGTCATAGACCGATTCGTACTTGTCCTCGCTGGCTTGGCGGATGTCGGCCAGAATGCTCGCGATGCTCTGGTCCGGATTGACCTTGAAGAAGCCTTCGGTCATCACCCGTCCGACCGCGTCTTCGGGATAGCGCAAGCTCCGTCGGATCTCTTGGGCGTCCGGCTGAGGGATCATGTTGAGGAGGGTTTCGAACCGGTCTTCGCCGATGGATTCCCTCAAGCCCAAGGCGTCGTCCATGGGCAGAATGTCGAGGTAGTAGGCTAGGACTTCGTCGCTCAACTCCCCAGCATAGAGTCTCTGAGTTTCTTGGGTGAGCTCGGTGAGAGTGAAGGCGGCATCGATGGGCTCGAGCTTCTGAAAGACCTCCAGTCCCTCTTCTAGGGCCATGCGCTCCAGCGCATCGGCTAGGTCAACCTCGTGGACGTCCTCGAGTTCCTCTCGGATCGTCGCCGTATCCCCCCGCTTGGCCAAGGAGCGCAACCTCTCAACAAGCGGGGTGAGTTCGAGGCGCATCGCTTTGCAGTGAACCCAATCTTGTCCGCGGGGCACAATAGGGGGGTGAGCTTGGCCAATCGCGTCGCCGACACCGGTTTGATCGTTCCGGGGGCTCGGGTCCTCGTCGGATACAGCGGAGGAGCCGACTCAACGGCTCTTCTCACTCTTCTTCACGAGCTGGGCGTTACGGTGGTGGCGGCTCATTTGCACCACGGGATGCGGCCCGAAGCCGACGCCGAAGCCGACCAGTGCCGCAGCTATGCCGAGAGTCTCGGGATCGAGTTCGCGATGGGCCGGGCCGATGTTCCTGCGATCGCGCAAGACCGTGGGATAGGCATTGAGGAAGCCGGACGGCTAGCGCGCTACGAGTTCTTTCACCGCGCGGCTCGGCAGTTCGAGTGCGGCCAGATTGCCACCGGGCACACCGCCGACGACCAAGCCGAGACAGTTTTGTTGAATCTTGCCCGGGGCAGTGGACTTCGGGGCCTGCGGGGGATTCCGGCAGAGCGCGAGGGCATCATTCGGCCCCTTTTGGGGATCCGTCGCGTGGAGACGCGTGCGTTCTGTACGGAGCGTGGCCTCTGGTTCCATGATGATCCCGCCAACCGAGATGATCGATTTTCGCGGGTGAAGGTCCGGACGGGCGTCATCCCGATTCTCGAGGAGCTCCAAGCCGGCGCCGTCGAACGGATTTCCCGCACAGCGAGGCTGATCGCCGAAGAGGACTCCTTCTTGGATTCGGTCGCGGCGGCCAACCTCGAACCAATGGAAACTCCGCTCAATGGCGAATTGAGTTTTCTGACTCGGGATGTCGAGGTTGCGCTCGACCGGGTTCAGTTCCAGAGTCTGCCGCTCGTCCTGGCTCGGCGGAGTGTCCGGCTAGTGGCCGGGGTTCTCGGGGCCGATCCGGAATTTGACCAAGTCGAAGCCGCCAGGGAAGCGGTTGGGTCGGGCGGATCGGTCACTTTCTCGGGCGGGAGCGTGGTGTGGGAAGTCTCGGGACAGATCATCCACGCTCGGAGCCTGGTCGTCGATGCCCCGTTCCGGTATCCGGTGACCCTCCCCGGAGAGACCTTTGCGGATGAGTTTGGGTGGTTTATCCGGGCCCAGAGCGCTGAGCCGTTGCCCTACCCGACGGGGGGGCTCTCGCAGAAGCTTGATGCGCGGCAGGTCCAAGGTGGATTGCACTTCCGGAGCGCAGAACCCGGGGATCGGATGGAACCGCTCGGGCTGGGCGGAACCAAGAAAATCCACGACCTGATGGCCGATGCCAAGCTCACTCCAGCCGCGCGTCGTCGGCTCCCGGTGATCTGGGATATGGTCGGTCCGATTTGGGTTCCGGGGCTGGCCGTCGCCGAGCGGGTCCGCATCTCGGAGGCTACCGAGCGTGCGATCTTGCTCGTGTTTGGGCCTCTATCGTCCGAGGGGTCATAATGTAGGTGAACCTCGTCGGGTTAACGTTCGTAACTTAGAACAGACCCGTGACCACCAAGGAGATTCGTTGAACAAGTCCGCCCGAGCGCTCTTCATTAGCCTTTTTACCGTTTTGATGGCGATCGTCATCCTGAGCATGGTCGGAACTCCGGCCCTGATGGGGAGCGAAAAGCCGAAGGAATTCACCTACACGGAATTCGTCAAGGCGGTCTCCGAAGGACGCGTTGACTCTGCTCAGTGGCAGAACGAGAACATCGACGGAAAGCTCAAGGCCGAGGGCGACACCAAGGCAAAAGCCTATGTCGTCCGCGCCGTCTCGGCAAACAGCCCCCAGGGCGATAAGTTGTTCCAACTCTTGGAAGACAACGCAGTTCGCGTGACCATGAAGGACCCTCCGCCCACCAACGCCATCATGGGCTTTTTGGGCATCTTCCTGGTCCCGATTCTCTTGGCGTTGATGTTCTATTTCTTCATCATCCGCCCGGCTCAAAGCGGAGGAAACCAAGCACTGAGCTTCGGTCGTAGCCGCGCGAAGCGCGTTGGCGATACCGGCCAAAAGGTCACCTTTGACGACGTCGCCGGGATCGAAGAAGCCAAGCAAGAGCTCTTTGAGATCGTCGACTTTCTCAAGAACACCAAGAAGTATGTGGCGCTCGGAGCCAAGATCCCCAAGGGAATTCTGCTGACCGGACCTCCCGGCGTGGGAAAGACGCACCTCTCGCGAGCCATCGCCGGGGAGGCCGGAGTCCCGTTCTTCCACATCTCTGGTTCGGACTTCGTCGAGATGTTCGTCGGGGTCGGCGCCGCGCGGGTTCGTGATCTTTTTGAGACCGCCAAGGCCCATCGCCCCTGCCTGATCTTTATCGACGAGATTGACGCCGTCGGACGCCAGCGAGGCGCCGGGCTAGGCGGCGGCCACGACGAGCGCGAGCAAACGTTGAACCAATTGCTCGTCGAGATGGACGGTTTTGACCCGAACACCGGGGTCATCATGATCGCGGCCACCAACCGGCCCGACGTCTTGGATCCTGCCTTACTCCGTCCTGGTCGATTTGACCGCCAGATCGTGGTGGATGCGCCGGACGCCAGAGGGCGCGAATTGATCCTCAAGATCCACGCACGCGGAAAGCCCTTTGAATCCAATGTCGATCTTGGTGTCATTGCCAAGCGGACCCCTGGTTTTACCGGTGCCGATCTTGCGAATGCCCTTAACGAAGCAGCGCTCTTGGCCGCGAGAAACAACAAAACCAAGATCGGCATGGCCGAGATGGAAGAGTCGCTCGATCGAGTCATGGTCGGCCCCGCCCGAAAGAGCCGCCGCATGACGCAAAAGGATCGGGAATTGACCGCCTATCACGAGGCTGGCCACGCCATCGTCGGAGAGGTCCTCGAGCACTGCGACCCGATTCACAAGGTCACGATTTTGCCCCGCGGCCACGCGCTCGGGATTACTTGGAGCTTGCCCGACGAGGAAAAGTTTAGCCAAAGCCGCAGCGAACTCATGGACGACATCGCCATGAGCCTCGGTGGACTCGTGGCCGAAGAGATCGTCTTCGGCGAGCGCTGGACTGGGGCCTACAGTGACTTGGAACGCGTGACCCGAATCGCCCGAGCGATGGTTTGCGAGTTTGGGATGAGCGAAAAGCTGGGGACCCGCGCTGTAGGACGGCGGTCGCGCAACCCGTTCTTGGGACGAGATGCCTATGAGGATCGCGACTACAGTGAAAATGTGGCCGAGATGATCGATGATGAAGTTCATCACCTCGTTGAGCAGGCACATCAGCGAGCCACCGAGATTCTGACCCGGCACCGCGATATCCTGGACACCTGCGCCAAGGCGCTGCTCGAGCGAGAGACACTCGGCCGCGACGAATTCTTGGCCGTGATGGAAGGACGCGAGCTTCCTGAGTATGTGGCCCCGCCCGAGCCGCCTTCCAGCGAAGAGGCGGATTCGACTGAGGCCACGGGAGACAAGAGCGGTCGCAGTATTCCGCCTCCCCGATTTGAACCCGGGCCTGCATAGGTCCGGGTTTCCGGGTAACCTCCCGGCATCGAATCAGTAAGACGGGTCCGATGACGGTTGAAGAGCTTTACCAAACGGGGTTTGAGGCCCGGTGTGATGGCCGCTACGGCGAGGCCAAACTCTACTTCATGGCCGTATTAGGCCAGGAGCCCAACCACGCGGATGCGCAGTGGCAGATGGGCCTGGTAGAAGGCTTTGAGGGCGAGTTTGAGGCCAGCATCGAGACTCTTAGAAAGGTCGTTGCGGCCAATCCGATGCACGAATCCGCTCGTTACGATCTTGCGATGACGCTCATGATGCTGGGCGAGATGGACCAAGCCTGCGCCGAACTCAAGGCCCTCCTCGCGATCAATCCAAATCACGAGAAGGCGATTCAGCAAGCCCAGTATTGCTAGCCCGTTCGCTTCCCCCGCATTCACCGTAAAAACTGTAGTTTTGTTTCAGAACATGGAACGACCAAGATAATTGCCGTCTGGCGGCAATCGAGGTAAGTCGCATGTTCAAGCAGTTTTTGGCTCTCACAGTGGCGCTAGGCACCCTCTTTGGGTGTGCCGGCAATGGTTCGAATCTTGGCCAATCTCCGGGCTCTGGGGGTAATCCGTCCTCCGAGACCCGCGGCTATGTCGGCACCCAACAACCGGGCGACGTCTGGAGCTGGACTCTGGGGGCCTCCAACTTCTCGGGAACCAACGAGACCCTCGGATACATCTACAGTGGAAGTGTTCAGCAGCTGCAAAGCGGATTCGCGGCCCTCACGATCGACTCCACGAACGACCCCGACGTGGCGCCGGGATCTCGAGCCTACGCAGTCGAGATTCCAGGCACCTGCCTCCTTGTCCGACCGGCCGGCGAGGAACGGCTCCTCCCCATTATTGGTACTGGGCTCGGCTCGAATCCGACCGCGGAGACCCTGACGATGAACTGGATTACGGTCCCGCGGGAGGGATTCGATGTCCTAGGAGATGACGCTTTTGGGGTGGCGGAATTCACCCGGACCGAGGCCGGTTATGACCTAGAGATCGAATTCGGCCGAATTGGATATGAGTCTGGACCCTTGGAGATCGGCTCGGGTGGCCAACTGGTTGAGCAAGACGGGCGATTCTTGGTTCTCGACGAGGGCCAGCCCGATGTGGTCTTTGGACTCCAACGTTCGGGGGTCTTCATGGCTGACTTTGGTCCGAATGCCGGGGGAATCATTGGGATGCAAGTGCCTTCGAGCCCACTTTCTTGGTCCGACGTGGCCAGCGTGGACTACATCGGGATGCTGGTTCGGTCGAACCGTTCACAATTGGTTCAATGTGGCCCCGGCTCCAGTCCCGGAGTCCTGCGCGGCTACGGGCTCTTCACCGAAGGAGCGATTGAGAGCGGAGTCCCCGATGACTTCGATCCGGGGGTGGAACTAAGGCTGGGCACAAACATTGCCAATGGACTCTACACCGTGAACCTCCGCTCGCTTGAGGAGGGGGCCCCGGATGAGCAACTCTTCTTGATCGCCGGTGAGGTCGACGGAAAGCGGGTGATGTTTGGTTTCGGTGGAAACGTTGACGACGGCACCTACAACCTTTTGCTCGTGGAAAAGGGGAACTAGGCCGCCCGAAGCGAGTCAAATCGAGCGAGCCCTGGGACCAGTTGTGATCCCAGGGCTCGGTCCATTTTTGCCTATCGTCTTTGGCCGAGGGCCTTAACCGAACCGGCCGGTGATGTAATCCTCGGTCTGGCGCTCGCGCGGATTTTGGAAGATCTGCTCGGTCTTTCCGAACTCCACCAGCTTGCCGAGCATAAAGAATCCGGTGAAGTCGCTAGTCCGCTGGGCCTGCTGCATGTTGTGGGTCACGATGACGATCGTGTAGCGCTCTCGGAGTTCCAACATCAGATCTTCGATCTTTCCCGTCGCGATCGGATCGAGAGCCGAGCAGGGCTCGTCCATCAGCAAGACTTCGGGATCGACGGCCAGAGACCGGGCGATGCACAGGCGTTGCTGCTGACCTCCGGAGAGGGAAGAGCCACTCTCCTTCAGCTTATCCTTGACCTCATCCCACAGAGCTGCTTGGCGCAACGTCCGTTCGACCAACTCGTCGAGTGCGGCCCGGCCCCGTAGGCCGTGGATCCGCGGACCATAGGCGATGTTATCGTAGATCGACATCGGGAACGGGTTGGGTTTCTGGAAAACCATTCCGACCTGCTTGCGCAATCCGACAGGGTCGATCCCAGAGCCATAGATGTCTTGGCCCTCCATCGAGATCTTGCCCTCCAATCGGGCCCCGTCGATCAGGTCGTTCATTCGGTTGAGACATCGAAGGAATGTGGACTTGCCACAGCCCGAAGGACCGATCAAGGCGGTGATGTGCCGATCGGGAATTTCCATCGAGATCCCCTTCAAGGCATGAAACGAGCCATAGAAGAAGTCGACGTTCTTGGCCGAAATCTTGGTAGAAAGAGCGACTTCTTCAGTAGGAGGAGTCATCGATAACATGGGTCCCCGCGGGAATTCTGAGTCTGGAATGTTAAGGGAATGTTAAGGAATTCGGGGTTTGGCGCAGGGCGTGGTCCAAAAGGATGATCGCCACCATCGCCTCGACCATGGGGACGGCCCGAGGCAAGACGCACGGGTCGTGACGTCCGCGTCCCTTCAGAGTGGTGTTCTCGTGGTCGGTGGTGACGGTCCGCTGCTCGTGCAGGATGGTCGCGACCGGCTTAAAGGCGGCCCTCATCAAGATCGGCATCCCGTTCGAGATCCCGCCCTGAATTCCCCCGCTGAGATTGGTGAGCGTGGAGACGTGTCGCTCCTCGTCGGCAAAGTACTCGTCGTTGTGTTCGAGCCCGGTCAGGAGCGTACCGGCGAACCCACTCCCAACCTCAAAGCCCTTGCATGCTGGGAGCGAGAGGATCGCCTTGCCGAGCTCGGCCTCGAGCTTGTCGAAGATCGGTTCGCCCCAGCCCGCTGGAACTCCCCGTGCCACGCAGCCGATCACCCCTCCAACCGAGTTTCCGTCCTTTCGAATCTGTTCGATCCGGTCGAGCATCTTGGTTGCCGCCTCGGGATCTGGGCAACGAACGATGTTGCTCTCAACCTGATCGAGGGTCACCGTGAGGGGATCGATGTTGGACTTCAGATCCTGCACGGTCTCGACGTAAGCCACGATCTCCACGCCGAAGAGCAGGCGAAGCGCCTTCTTGGCCAGCGCCCCCGCGGCGACGCGGCCGATGGTCTCTCTCGCGCTTGCGCGTCCCCCGCCACTCCAGGCCCGAATCCCGAACTTCTGGTCATAAGCAAAGTCCGCGTGGCTGGGGCGGTACTTGTCCCGCATTTCGTCGTAGTCCCGACTCCGGGCGTCTTGGTTTCGCACCATCATCCCGATGGGCGTCCCGACGGTTAGCCCATCGACCACCCCGCTCAGGATTTCGACCTCATCGGCCTCTTTGCGCTGGGTGACGATCTTGCTTTGGCCCGGGCGTCGGCGGTCGAGTTCGGCTTGGATCTCGGCCGGATCAAGGGGCATCCGTGGTGGGCATCCATCGACGACGACGCCGACGGTAGGGCCGTGAGACTCGCCCCAAGTCGTGACCCGAAAAACACTGCCGATTGAACTCGCCATAGGGTTGTCGGCGAGTCTACCGGAGAGGGAAAACCCCAAGCGGATATCCTAGACGCAGAACCATGATCTGGGGCCTCATCCTGTTGTTGCTGTTTCTCACCGCCCTGGCGACGGCGGCCGAGATGGCCACCTATTCGGCCCGCCCCGAGCGGATGCAGCAAGCCATTGCCGGCGGGGACCGCCGGGGCAAGATGGTGATGGCCTATCAGCGCCGGCCAGCCAGTTTCCTCTCCTCGCTACAGCTCATCACGACATTCGCGAGCTTTGGGGTGGGGGCCTTGATTGGAGAACACTTTCAAGCCCCGGTGCTCGCTTGGTTTCAGCGCCAATTCGGGCTTGCGGGATGGGTCGAGACTCTTAGCGACAGCTTGACTATCCTCGGATTCACCATCTTTGCCTTGATCTTCACCAACGTTTTTCCGAAGCAGATCGGGTTCGTCAAGGCCAACGAGATCGCGCTGGCCAGTGCGCCGCCGATGCGGATTTGGATTTCGGTCACGCGCCCGCTCGCGTGGGTTGTCGGAGCGGCGGTCGATGTGCTCCAGCGGCTCTTTCGAGTCGCCCCCGCCGAGGCCACGCGCGTCACCGAAGAGGACATCAAGACACTCCTGCGCGAAGGTTGCCGCAAAGGTGGGATCGACGAGCGGGAGCAGAAGATCATGGAGCGAATCTTGCGTCTGAGTGATCAGGGTCTGGGAACGATCGGGACTCCGCGGGAGAAGATCGAGTGGCTGGATCTCCGTGCGGATTGGGAGGTGCTCGATGCCCAGATCCGGGCTTCGTCGCACAGTTATCTGGCCGTGGGAGAGGGTTCCTTGGACTCGCTGCGCGGAGTGGTCAAGTCTCGAACGTGGCTGAGCCAAAGTGCACAGAGCGAAGCGGGCTGGGCAGACCTGCTGTTGCCAGCCCTGGAACTCCCCGAGGGAGCCTCGGCGCTGGAAGTGTTGGAGGCCCTGAGGCCAGCTTCGGCCCGGTGCGTCTTCTTGCGCAATATGGATGGGCAGATCGTGCGGCTGATCACCCTGAACGATGCCATCGAAATCGCCCTCGGCCCGATGGAGTCGATTAGGGGATAGGGGTTAGGGGGTAGGGATTAGGGATTAGGGATTAGGGATTAGGGACTAGTACTCTCTACTCTCTAACTCCTAACTCCTAACTCCTAACCCCTAATCGACCCCCTAAATGCGATAGATCTCGCGGTACTTGGCGTTGAGTCCGGCCGCGTAGTCGTCGGCCGAGATCGGCTTTCCGGTAACGTCCAGGACGAGTTCCTTCGGAGTGAACTTTCGGCCCTTGCTATAGATGTGGGTCCGGAGCCAGTCGAGAATGGGCTCAAAGTTGCCCGCCGCGATGAGGGCGTCGGTGTCACCGAGATCTTTTTGCAGAACCGTCCAGAACTGGTAGCTCAACAGGTTGCCCATCGAATAAGTGGGGAAGTAGCCGATGGATCCCATCGACCAGTGGACATCTTGCAGACAACCATTGGCGTCGTTGGGGACGTCGATGCCGAGGTATTCCTTGTACTTGGCGTTCCAGGCTTCGGGCATATCCTTGACCGCCAGGGCCCCAGTGAGGACGTCGCATTCGATCTCGAAGCGGACGAGAACGTGGAGATTGTAAGTCACCTCGTCGGCCTCGACCCGGATCAACGAAGGCTCGACCTTGTTGATCATTCGGTAGAACTGATCCAGATCGAAGGCCTGGAGCTCATGAAACTCAGCCTGGAGCGGTGGGAGGTAGCGAGACCAAAAGGCCCGGCTTCGACCCACGATGTTTTCCCACAGTCGCGACTGGCTTTCGTGAATGCCAAGCGAGACGCCCCCGGCGAGTGGGCTTCGGTCCCAGGCCATCGGAGAGCCTTGCTCGTACATCCCGTGGCCAGCCTCGTGGAGAGACCCAAAGATCGCGCTACCAAGGTAGTCCTTAAACCGAGTGGTGAGTCGGATGTCGCCGATGCTCCACCCCGTGCAGAATGGGTGGGGAGCGGTGTCTTGTCGGCCACGGTCGAGGTCGAACCCGATGTCGTGCAGGAGGACCTCGGTGAAGTGTCGCTGCTTGTGCTCGGGCCAGTTGCCATAGAGCACCCGGTCGTCGATCGGTTCACCGTTCTCTTGGATGTCGCGGACGAGGGTGACGGTGTTGGCCTTCAGGGTCTCGAACATCCGGACACAGTCGTCTGCGGTGGCTCCTTCTTCGTACTGATCAAGAAGGGCGTCGTAGATGTGATCGGTGTATCCCAGGTGCTCGGCTTCTTGGCGGGCGATCTCGAACATGCGTTCCAAGATCGGGGCGAAGCTCTGGAAGTCGTTATGCGCCCGAGCTTCGACCCATCGCTCGTGGGCTTCGGCGCTGAGCTTGCTCTTTTCTTCGACCAGCGAACTCGGGATCTTGGTGCGCAGCTCAAAGTCGCGCTGAGTCACCCGGACCATTGCGCCATCGTCCGTTGCCGGATCGACTTCGGTTAGCGCCTGACTCAGAAGGGTGCCCATCTCATCACTGGTAAAGAGCTCGTGGGCCATCCGGCTCAGGATGCCGACGTGTTCGGCGCGGGCTTCGGCTCCGCCCTTGGGCATATAGGTCTGCTGATCCCAATCCATGATGCTAATGGCCGCGCCAATGGCATTGACATCGTAAAGTTTGGATTTCAGCTTATCAAGAGTCGTGCTCATCGTCCTGAGAATACCGGCCCTTGGGGTGGGGGCGTATGGAGTCCGGGGAGGTCCCGGTATCCTCACTATCGAACCGTGAAACCTGGACTCACCCTCATCGTGATGGTCAAAAATGACCCCGAGCGCCTGCGCCGGTGCCTGCTGAGCGCCATGCCCTACGCCGACCACACGATCGTGCAAGACACGGGATCCAGTGACAATACTGTGGAGGTCGCCCAGGAATGCGGGGCCGAAGTGGTGGTCTACCCGTGGCCGGGAGCCTTTGACGACGCTCTGAACAACCTCATCGCCCAAGTCCAGACCGAGTGGACCTTGCGCCTGGACAGCGACGAGTGGCTCGATCCTGGGCAAGAAGCGGCCATCGAGGCGGTGACCTCCCGAGAGGATATCTTGATGGCCAACGTGGTGCGCCATGACTACGGGCCCGAAGGCGACTACGCAACGATCTTCCAGGCCCGCCTGTGGCGGACCGACCCCCGGATGCGCGTGCGCGGTGTCATCCACGAGCAGTTTTGGCCGGACATCTTGGACGCGGCCGCCGATGGCCGAATCGTCGTGAATAGCGAGCTCATCGTCCACCACGACGGATACGCGAGCCAGAAACTCCGGGCTGAGAAGATGCGGCGTAACCTCGCCCTGATCGAACGGGAACTGGAAGTCCGACCCGACCAGCTTTTTTACGAGGTCTGCCGCGCGGATACTCTCATCGACCTGGGAGATCCAGAAGGACCCGAACGGGCAGACGAGATCATCCATCGGTTTGTCCGCACCAACACCCTGCCCGGTGAAGCCAACGTGGCGATTCTTTTCTACAAGCGAATAGTGGGAGCCTCGGACGAGGAGATCTTTTCGCCGAGGATCGGCAAGATGGCCCGCTTTGCCCGGCAGAGCTTCTTCATGTACCCAGCCGTGATGTGGGCGCTCAGCGGACTCGAGGTCCGCAAAGGCAACCTGCGTGAGGCGATGGAGATCATGATCCAGCTCGACCACTTCGTCGAATCGGGCAGCCTTAACTTCAACCTGAACGTCAACCCGATCATGGCCTATCAGGGGTGCTGGAACAGCATCGTCGAGTTCGCCGAGCAGCTCGGTCGGCGAGATCTGGTCGCTCACTATCAGGCCAAGTTGGCCCGGGCACCCGGCTAGCCCCCCGCCCCGCCGATCCGCCGATCGGCCATACTAAGACGTACCATGCAGTTTCGCGAAGGTCTGTCGTTCGACGATGTCCTACTGGTCCCAAAGAGGACCGAAGTCATGCCGAGCGAGGTGGACCTGAGCACCCAATTCCTCCCCGGAATCCGGCTCAAGGCGCCCATCGTGACGGCTCCAATGGACACCGTTACCGAAGCCCGCATGGCGATCGCGATCGCCCGCGAAGGCGGGGTCGGGGTCATCCACCGCAACATGCCGATCGAGCGCCAAGCCGAAGAGGTGGACCGGGTCAAGCGCTCGGAGCACGGTGTCATCACCAATCCGATCAAGCTCACCCCCGAAAAGACCCTCCGCGACGCGGTCGAACTCATGGATCGATTCCACATCAGCGGGGTCCCGGTCGTCGATGCAGACGGAATGCTGGTTGGAATTCTCACCAACCGCGATATCCGGTTTGAAACCGACTTCAGCAAAGAGATCCGCAGCCGGATGACCAGCAAGGACCTCGTCACGACCAAGGTCGGGACGAGCCTGGAAGAAGCCGAGGCCATCCTGGCCGATCACCGGATCGAAAAGCTCCCCATCGTCGATTCGGAAGGCAAGCTGAAGGGACTCATCACGATCAAGGACATCCTCAAGGTCAAAAAGCACCCCAGCAGTACCAAGGACTCCCAGGGCCGCCTCGTCGTCGGAGCCGCCATCGGGGCCCTTCGCGAGCCTTATGAGCGGGCCAAAGCCCTCCACGAAGCGGGGGTTGACTTCATCGTCATCGATGCGGCCCATGGCCATAGCCGCGGGGTGATGGAATGCGTCCGGATGCTGAAAGAAAAGCTCCCCGACCTCAAGGTCGTGGCCGGAAACGTGGCCACTCGAGAAGGGGTCGAAGCGCTCCACCGCCTCGGGGCCGATGGACTGCGGATTGGGATCGGAGCCGGTTCGATCTGCACCACCCGGATCGTGGCCGGGGTCGGGGTTCCGCAGTTTACGGCCGTGATGGAGTGCGCCCAGGCGGCCCAAGATCTGGGCATCCCGACGATTGCCGATGGCGGCATCCGCAGCAGCGGCGACGTCGTGAAATCTCTGGCCGCAGGCGCTAGCTGCGTGATGATGGGCAACATGTTTGCCGGTTGCGACGAGAGCCCCGGCGAGACCGAGATCTACCGGAATCGGGCCTACAAGGTCTACCGAGGGATGGGCAGCATCGGGGCCATGAAGCAGGGAAGCAGCGACCGCTACTTCCAGGTGAAAGAAAAAGGCGGCACCCTCGTCCCCGAAGGCGTCGAAGGGCGCGTCCCTTACAAAGGACCCGTGGCCGACACCGTCGAACAGATGATCGGGGGCTTGCGCAGCGGGATGGGATACGTCGGAGCGGCGTCGCTCGAAGACCTCCGCAAGCACGCCGAATTCATGAAGATCACCAACGCCGGACTTCGCGAGAGCCATCCCCACGACGTCTGGATCACCAAGGAACCACCGAATTACTCCTCCCCCTACGCCGCAAGCGAAGGGGAATAATCGCAATTTTGGCTTCGAGCGTCACCGTGGATGCCCGGGCCCCCGACCTTTCTCAGGAGAGCATCAAGAGTGAAGCAACTTTTCTTTGCTTGCGGCATTGCCGCAAGCGTTTTGGGGCACAGTGCCCCTCTCTGGTCCAATGGGCCCTATGTCACCAAGCCGGGCGCGGGCTTCAATGGAGCCGATGCCAGCGAGTGGACCGTCTTCAACACCCCGAGCGGACCGATCGCCTCGAATATCGGAGTCAACCACGGCTTCTTTCGCGTGATCGAGGACTTTGAAGTCTCGGGCAATCAACCCTGGAAGCTGCAGGAGTTTGCCAGCTTTGCGTTCCGCTCGACCACCAACACCACTTTTCCGCCGGTGAGCACCTTTGCGAGCGTCCACGTGGCGATCTTTACTTCGGACCCGGTGACGGGTTCGCCGACGCCGATCTGGGGCGACTTTGTGACCAACCGCTACTCCGGCTCGGGGTGGACGGGGGCATATCGCGTTTCTCCCAGCGACCTCACCAACCGCACTCGGGGGATCATGGAGGTCCGGGCGGACCTGGCTTCTTCGCCGATCCTCAATCCCGGAAAGTATTGGATCGAATACGGTCTGCAATCGACCTCCACCTCCTCGCCGGTCTTTGCCGTGGGGGTCTCTCCGGTGGGGTCCGGCAATGCCTTCCAGCGGGATATCCGCGCCGGAGTGACCTACCCCTGGGCCCCGGTCGAGACGGCCTTCGAACTCCGCGGAACCATCGTCCCCGACCCCGCCTCGTTCCTAGTGCTCGTCAGCGGCCTCGGGGTCTTCCTCGCCCAACGCCGCCGCCGCCGTTAGGCGGGGGTGGCGATAGGGTGGCAATGGTGGAGCAGTAGGGGAGCGGTGGCGAGGTTCTCGCCTTAAATTCTCTCCCTTTGCTCCCCAATTGGCCTCCTATCGTTCTCCGAGATCCTTGTCTCTCCAACTGCTCCCCCATCGCTCCGCTACGCTCTCCGCTTTTTGCGGAGCATGGCGGCGACGCCCAGCCCCAGCGCGGCCAGCGTCCCGGGCTCGGGGACGGGGGCGTAGTAGTAGCCGCCCGCCGTGTAAAGGTAGCCGGTGACGGGGTCCATACTTGGCTGGCCGATGCCCGTCGCTAGTTCAGCCGGAAACTGGTCGAGGCAGTCGTCCAGCCGGTACCACTGATCGCCCGAAGCGGTGATGTAGGCCGCAAAAGTGGTGCTGTTTGGGCGCGACCAGGCCATCACTCTCCCGGCGTTGTCGATCTGGGCCTCTTGGATCACCCCGATGCTTTGCCCTCGGACGAGGGGTCTTTCGTTTCCATGCCGGTCCACCAGTCGAACTTCTTGAGCGGCATTGGGGGTGTAGATGACATCTCCGTGGTCGTTCAGGTCGTGGGCATATCCAAAGCCGAGGAGCCTGGTTGCGCCGTTGAAGACGGTGTAGATGGCGTGGTTAGCAAAGAAGGTGTCCCCGTTATCCAAGCGATCCCCGCTCGACATAAAGAGCAGCCGCCCTTCGTCGTTGGAACCCATGAACCGGTTGTGGTTGAACCGGGCGAACTGGATCTTCTCCCCCGTGACTGGGTTGGCTGCGACTCCATAGGTTTCATAGCCCGAGACGTTCGATCCTGGAAGCGGGAGTCCGGTGGAACCGCCTACCCAATCGCCGCCTCCCGCGATGAGGCGAAGGTTGCCCGGCCCGAGTCCAATGTAGGGGCCCAGATCGACAAGCTGGTTGTTGTATAGAAAACCGTTTGGTTCGATCTCGTTGAAGCCCGAGCCAGTTCTCCAGGACAGCCCATGAACTCGCCGACCAACTGCGTACACTCGCGCAACACGTACCCCAAAAGTCGAGTCAATGTTGACGGAAGAATCGGCTGAGACCAGATATCCCGGATCCCTGACGGGCGGCGGTGTCCATGCATAGTAACCAGAAAGCCCGTTCCGGGATGCACCTGGATTAACTCCTTGTAGGCTGACACCTGGGGCTTCCAACCGCCCCATCAGCCGATATTGCGGTTTTTGTGCATAGCAGTGAATTGACATGCAGAGGAAAAAAACGGCAAGCCCTTGGCGTTTCATGCTGTTCAGTGTACAGCGGAATCCTCAACTTGGGACACGTATTTGTGACAGGTCATCGGATTTGTCGCAAGGGTTCGGGCTGAACCCTCCCCGGGCCGCGGACACCCCGTCGAACATCTTTCCCCCTCCCAGCCACCGCAATCTGGTTCGCGGCTTACAGTGCCACGGTCGCATGAGGCGGAGCGCGGAGCTCTAGCTCCGGGGCACGAGCGGAGGCGTCGATTCGCCTTCGTCGGTCTCGGAGCCAAGATCCTCTCCCTCTGGGAGAGATGGTAAGTTTTCTTGTCAAGTGTTGCTCGCAAAAATCGGGGGTCCAGGGGGAGTTTCTTTTGAGGACGGCGAGGATTTGGAGGAGGAGTTTTCGCATGAGGGCGACGAGGGCGAGTCGG